>ERZ808240.294-NODE-294-length-67909-cov-8.214328_pt1 | contig 67909 bp, 74 predicted proteins | sample MGYA00521084_ERZ808240 | MGnify/ENA primary metagenome ERZ808240 (study PRJEB31516, sample SAMN03275571) | gut metagenome | biome: mammalia-associated habitat; material: feces | host: Papio cynocephalus | place: Kenya | collected 2012-08-06 ...
GCAACTTTCGGGATTGCCCTCTGCAATAGTTGGTATTTTAAGTATACAATAAACAACGAATGCTTGGATTAGAATTCAGGGGGAAGAAAAGCCGGTTCATCCGGATAGTGCTATCATATATAGAAAAGGAACACCGCAATTTTACAGAACGGATTGTGGAAATTATGTAAATCATTTTTTACATTTTGATATGGAGAATGACCAGACGGATGAATTTTTAAAATATGATACACTCCTTACGATAAACAATGTAGAGAATGTGGAAGAAATTTTACGTATGATAAGCAGGGAACAGATGAATGTGTCTGAAAATAAAGATAAATATATGTCGTTGCTTATAGATATGCTTTTGACGAAAATATCAGAAACAAAAATAAAAAAAGAACAGTCTATACATAAAAAATATGACTCCGAACTTGAAAAACTTAGGGCTGAAATATACAGTAATCCTGAAAACTTTCAATCAATTTTACAGATGGCCGCATATGCAAACTTAAGTAAATCCTACTTTCAACAGCTTTATAAAAAGAAATTCGGTATAAGCTGCTATGATGATTTGCTATCTGCAAAAATAAAAACAGCACAATATTATTTAACAGAAACAAATCTAACTATAAAAGAAATATCCGTATTGTGTGGGTACGAAAATGATATTTCTTTTATGCATTGTTTTAAGAATAGATTGCATATAACACCAAGCGAATACAGAAAGAAAAAATTGAATTATTTCCACTCAGAAGAATAATAAGGAACGACCAAATAGCTTCCGGCATCAATGGAAGCATCTTCGGACAGGTGGTTAATCTGACGTACTTCGGAGATGTATTCTTCCAATGTATAATGCTCGTCCATGTACTCTCCTGCTATGGAGGTAAGGGTATCGCCGTAGGCAACGGAAATGCTGGTGTAATATTTATAACTCTGCTCTGCGTCCGCAGTATGTGCGGAGGAAATCAGTGTATGGGTGCCGGTGGCAATGATGACCGCCAGACAGAGGGCTGTTGCAAGACCAAACAGACGTCTGCGAATCTGGCGCTGTCTGTTTAACTTATAGCGGCGGCTTCTTTCTTCACTTCTTTTAACGGCTTCGTATACTCTTTTGTCCATGATAATCACCTTTCTGCTTTCCATATATATGGCATATATTGTATGTGGTTTACATTGTATATGGCATATATGATTTCCGTACATGCCTGTATGCTTTTGAATGATGAAATAAATTCATAAATTGAATATATGTTCGGGAACATTTGTTCTCATAGATGCATTATAGCGAACATACATTCTTATGTCAATAGATTTTCTTAAAAAAAGCGAACATATTTTCTGAATATATGTTTGCTTTTTAAAAGCTACTATGCTATACTGAATACATCATAGAAACGCAACAGATATGAAATTCAGATAGAGCTTGGGAGGATGCTTATGGCACAGGGAAAGATTTCGGCAAAGCAGAAAGAGATTTTAGAGTATATTAAGGATGAAATATTAAAAAGAGGTTATCCGCCCGCAGTACGGGAAATCTGCGATGCGGTCAATTTGAAATCCACCTCTTCTGTCCACTCTCACCTGGAGACGCTGGAAAAGAACGGATATATCAGAAGAGACCCGACTAAGCCCCGCGCCATTGAAATCTGCGATGACAGCTTCCAAATGGTTCGCAAGGAAATGGTAAATATCCCGGTTGTAGGTCAGGTGGCTGCCGGTATTCCTATTTTAGCAGAGGAAAATATTGAAAGCTACTTTCCTATTCCGGCGGAGGTTGTTCCTTCCGGTACTTCCTTTATCTTAAAGGTAAAGGGCGATTCCATGATTAACGTGGGCATTTTCAGCGGCGACCAGATTTTTGTAGAAGCATGCAATACGGCTCACAACGGCGATTTGGTAGTTGCTATGATTGACGATTCCGCTACGGTCAAGACCTTCTATAAAGAAGACGGTCATATCAGATTGCAGCCGGAAAACGACACGATGGACCCTATTATCGTAGATGACTGCACGATTGTGGGCAAGGTATTTGGTGTCTTCCGTCTTTATAAGTAATTTGGAAAGTGTAAGGTTCTTAAAATAAAAAGCAGGAAGCTCGAACGCTGATTGCAAATAGTACTTTATAAAAAAGAAAATTATTAAAAAAGCAGGTTCGCCGAAGAGAAAACCTGCTTTTTTAATACGCTGAACCAGCTTTTATAATACCTGGTATGTTCTTTTTAATAAGGTATTATGAATGATTTTTACTTAAAACGTACATCAATATAGGCCTTGATTTCTTCTACGCAGCGTTCAAATCCCAGCTTGGAGCTGTCTAAACACAAATCGTAGTTTCTGGCATCCGTCCATTCCCTGCCGGTGTGGTACTTATAGTAATCGGCTCTTGCTTTGTCGGTCCTGGCAATGAACTTCTCCAGCTCTTTTTCACACATGCTGTGCTTCTTGGTAGCCTGTTCCATGCAGAAATCCCTGGGAGCATGTATAAAGACGCTTAATACATTGTCGTAGTCTTTCAACACGAAATCCGCACATCTGCCGATAATCACACAGGACTCTTCTTCTGCCAGTCCGCGGATAATTTTTGCCTGATAGTTGAACAGATTGTCGTTGGAGGTAAAATCGTCGCTTTCCGGACTGATAAGCTCTCCCTGGTAAACTTTTTTGGCAACCTTGTATAACAGATTGTTTTTAACCTTTTCATCTGCCTTGACAAACAGAGCCTCGTTAATGCCGCTCTCCTCGGAGGCAAGCTTTATCAGATCCTTATCATAGTAAGGAATATGCAGTTCCTCTGCCAGCATGGCTCCGATGGTTTTACCGCCGCTTCCGTACTGTCTTGCGATTGTGATGACAATATTTTTCTTTTCCATACCCTGACCCCTTTCTATTATTCTCCTAAATATGCTTTCTTGATGGAATCGTTGTTGAGAAGCTCGGACGCCTTGCCCTCCAGTACGATGTTTCCTGTTTCCAGCACGTAGGCTCTGTCGGCAATGGACAATGCTTTCTTTGCATTCTGTTCTACTAAAAGAACGGTGGTGCCGCTTTTGCTGACTTCTTCGATGATATCGAATATCTCGTTTACAAAGATAGGTGAAAGACCCATGGAAGGCTCATCCATCAGAATAATCTGCGGATGGGACATCAGAGCACGGCCCATGGCAAGCATCTGCTGTTCACCGCCGGAAAGGGTTCCGGCAAGCTGGTTCTTACGTTCCTTCAGTCTGGGGAAACGGGTATAGACCATTTCCAGGGTTTCGGTTATTTCTGTCTTATCCTTACGGGTGTAGGCACCTAATTTCAGGTTCTGTAAAACCGTCATATTGGCAAAAACACGTCTGCCTTCTGGCACATGGGCAATTCCCAGGGATACAATTTTGTGACCGGGCATTCTTGTGATGTCCTTGCCTTCATAGGTAACGGAACCGCTGTCTGCATTGAGCAAACCGGTTATGGTATGAAGAATGGTCGTTTTACCGGCACCGTTGGCACCGATTAAAGCAATGACCTCTCCCTTGTTTACTTCAAAGGATATGCCCTTGATTGCCTGAATCATTCCGTATGAAACTTTCAAATCTTTAATTTCCAACATAGCCATTGCAGTGTCCTCCTTATTCCCCTAAATATGCCTTGATAACTTCGGGGTTATTCAATACATCAGAGGTTTTGCCCTGACATAAAACGCGGCCGAAATTCAGTACGGTCAGCTCTTCACAGATACCAGAAACCAGCTTCATATCGTGCTCAATAAGAAGAATGGTCATGTCAAAATTCTTCTGTACGAAGCGGATGGTATCCATAAGCTCCTGGGTTTCGTTCGGGTTCATGCCAGCAGCCGGTTCATCCAGTAAAAGAAGCTTGGGATTGGTGGCAAGCGCTCTCGCTATCTCCAACTTACGCTGTTTGCCGTAAGGGAGGTTGGAGGCTAAAAAGTCCTTTTCCTTATCCAAATCAAATACTTTTAATAAGGACATGGCTTTTTCGTTCATTTCCTTCTCTACCTTACGGTACTTCGGCAAACGTAAAATGCCGGTCAGAAGGGAATAATGATACTGGTTGTGAAGACCTACCTTAACATTGTCGATTACGGACAAGTCCTTGAACAGACGGATGTTCTGGAAAGTTCTTGCAATACCGTCCTGGTTGATTTCGATGTTTTTGCGGCCGGTAATATCCTTACCGTCCAGACGGATAATACCCTCATTAGGCTTGTAAACGCCGGTAAGCAGGTTGAACACGGTGGTTTTTCCGGCGCCGTTGGGACCTATCAGACCGTATAACTGTCCTTTTTCAATATGAAGATTAAAATCATCAACGGCTCTCAGACCGCCAAAGGAGATGCTTAAATTCTGTACTTCCAGTAATGCCATAATTATTTCGCCTCCTTACGCTTGGGGAAATGGAACTTCGCCAGCATTTTCTTTTTCCAGTTCTGCGCCTTGGGGCTCCAGTTAAAGAGCATCATGACAATCAGGACAATGGCGTAAACCAGCATTCTGTACTGGGACATGAAACGCAGAAGCTCGGGAAGCAGTGTCAGAACAGTAGCTGCGATAATGGAACCGCGGATGCTGCCGATACCGCCAAGCACTACGAATACCAAAATCATAATGGATAAGTTGTAGTCAAATACGCTGGAGCTCATGTTACCGTAGCTGTGAACATAGAAAGCACCTGCCATACCAGCTAAAGCGGCGGAAATGGTGAATGCCATCAGCTTATATTTGGAAACATGGATGCCGACCGACTCGGCTGCAATCTGGTTGTCACGGATGGACATGATGGCACGGCCGTCCCTTGACTGGATAAGATGCAGAACGATGAACAGGGTCAGCAGGATTAAAATGGCGCCGATGGTAAAGTTGGCGTCCTGCGGCATGCCGGTAACACCCTGCGCACCTTTTACTATAACCGTACCGCTGTCGGAAAGTCCCAGGGAAATGGTATCTTTGGTGGACATATGCACACCGTTTTCATCCACACCGAGGAACAGGATATTGAACAGATTCTTGATGATTTCACCGAAGGCAAGGGTTACGATTGCCAGATAGTCCCCCTTTAATCTAAGAACGGGCATGCCGATTAAAAATCCTATAATACCGGCGCTGACGGCACCGATAATCAGAGCCAGTAAGAAACGTAAGGGGCTGAAGGTAATCACATCTTTCATGGAAATGGAAAAGATGGCGCCAAGGAATGCTCCCACGCACATGAAGCCTGCATGACCGAGGCTTAATTCACCTAAAATACCAACGGTTAAGTTTAAGGAAATTGCCATGATAATGTAGGTGCATACGGATACCAGCATACCCTGCAGATGATAGGACAATGCGCCTGCGGCAATCAAAATCTGCACTGCAATATAGGCAGCTACCACGATGGCATAGGTGATGAGGTTGTTTTTTGTCTGTTTGTTCAATGCTAATTTTTTCATACTGCTCTCCTCCTATACCTTTTCCTGCATCTTCTTACCTAAAATACCGGTAGGCTTCACAATCAGCACGACAATCAGCACACCGAACACGATGGCGTCCGCCAATTGGGAAGAGATATATGCTTTACTTAAAATTTCAATAATACCCAACAGAAGACCGCCGATTAAAGCACCGGGAATGGAGCCGATACCGCCGAATACGGCAGCTACGAAAGCTTTGATACCGGGCATGGAGCCTGTGTAAGGATTTAAGGTCGGATAAGCGGAACAAAGAAGCACACCTGCGATGGCGGCTAAACCGGAACCGATGGCAAAGGTAAGGGCTATGGTCGCATCCACGTTGATACCCATAAGCTTGGCGGCTCCTTTATCTTCGGAAACGGCAAGCATCGCCTGACCAGCTTTGGTTTTGTTGATAAATAACGTAAGCGCTGTCATTACCACGATACAGGAGGCAATGGTTACGATGGTTTCACCGGAAATCGTAAGTCTACCGCCCGCAAAAGTAAGCGACGGAACGGAAACGACTGAAGTGAAGGACTTGGGAGCCGAACCGAAAATCAGCAGAGCCACGTTCTGCAGCAGGTAGCTGACACCGATGGCGGTAATCAGTACAGCAAGGGAGGACGCTGCCTCTCGTAAAGGACGGTAAGCCACCTTTTCAATCAGGATGCCGAGTACAGTACATACGATTACGGAAAGCAATACGGCAATCCAGGCGGGAAGCCCCAAAGAATTCATGGCTATGTAGGTGACGTAACCACCAATCATGATGACATCTCCATGGGCGAAGTTAAGCATTTTGGCAATACCGTATACCATGGTATACCCCAGGGCAATGATTGCATAAACACTTCCTAAATTAATACCTTTGATTAAATAAGAAATAAATTCCATGTGCAACACCTCAATCTTTTTTTGTAGCGACGTTTCATTATACCAAAAAACGACACAACGTGCAAGTTTGTATAACTGTAAACCTTGTGTTTTAATAAAACATTTTTATTTTATAAGAAGAAAAACGGAATGCTTTTCCTCTTATAAAGTAAAAAAGGGTCGCAGTGAACTACTGCAACCCTCTTTGGTTACTTAAATTTGATTACTGGATTAAGGAATACTCGCCGTTTACAATCTTCATAGCCTTGGGAGCTTTGTTGACTTCACCTGAAGCACTCCATGTCATACCGTCACCGGTCAGACCGTCTAAGGTAATCTGGGTCATTGCGGAAACCAGCTTGTCACAGATAGCGGATACACCGTCTTCAGGAGTGGCACCACTCTGCTCGATAGCTGCCTTTACGGCATATACGGCATCGTAAGCATCTGCTGCGAACTGGTTGGGAGTTTCTCCGTACTTTTCTTCATATTTTTTTACGAAGTTCTGGGTCTTCTCATCCGCTGCATCTGCTGCGAAGGGTGTTAACAGGATAACACCTTCCGCTAAGGAGGTATCAAAACCTTCTACACCGGTAAGAATACCGTCCATACCGTCACATCCGAAGAAAATAGGTGCATATCCCATGGTGTTTGCCTGGGAAAGAATAAGAGCTGCTTCACTGTAGTAAATAGGTAAGAATACGAGTTCAGCACCTGCTTCCTGTGCTTTCTGAAGCTGTACGGTGAAGTCGGTCTTACTGTCAGCTGTAAATGCCTCTGCGGAAACGATTTCAAAAGGCTGGTTAGCTGCTTCCTGTACAAACTTCTCATAAATACCGGAAGAATATACATCGGAGCTGTCATAGATAACGGCTACCTTGGAAGCCATGTTGTGGGTACCGATGTATTCTGCGGAACCAATACCCTGGTTCGGGTCAGTAAAGCAGACCTGAAATACATTGTCCTTTGTAACAGCATCTGCGCTGGATGCAGAAGGAGTTATCTGGAACATGTGGTCCTGGGAAGTCTTTTCGGAAACGGCAATGCTACAACCGCTGGTGGTAGAACCGATGAGTACGTTCATGCCCCAGTCCTTCAATGCATTGTAAGCGTTTACGGATTTTTCGTTATCTACTTCATCATCTTCAAATTTGTATTCAATCTTTACACCGTTAATACCGCCGGCTTCGTTGATTTCATCAACTGCAATCTGGATAGCATTCTTACATCCGAGACCGTATTGTGCGTAACTGCCGGTGATGGGACCGATACCGCCGAATTTCCAGGTGTCGGATGATGCTTTACTGCCACAGCCGGACAGAGTGGAAACTGCCAGTGCGCCTGCAAGAGCAAGACTTAAAAATTTTTTCATTTTCTTCATAATTTTATCCTCCTTCAGATTAGTTACAAAAGCGATTACCGTTTTTGTATAATCAATACAGACAAATATACACAGATGATCCATTCAGGTCAAGGGAATATTAAAATAAATCAAGATTTTTCTTAATATGAGAATAATCTGCAAGTTATTTTGCAATTTCAGTATAATTTTTAATTTCTTTCTGCATACTAAACAAAAAAAAGGAGGTAATTAAGATGGGAATCAAATGGCTGGATGTTACGGCGCTTGTGATTACAATCATCGGTGCCATTAACTGGGGGCTGATAGGCCTGTTCAAATTAGACCTTGTGGCATTCTGTTTCGGAGATATGTCCTGGCTTTCACGTATTATCTATGTAATTGTGGGCCTGTGCGGATTATATATGGTTTCCTTTTTCGGAAAGCTGAAAAGTGACATCGAATAATTTACAATATAAAAACGGACGGAACAAAAAAATTGCGCCGTCCGTTTGGATACATAATTGATTTTTCTTGTTTTTTTGTTAAATAGGAACCACCGGAAATATTAACAGCTTAAAATCGTACAATTTCCGGATATCAGGAAAGGGTTTCCGGGTCCACTGCTTTTCCGTCTCTCCAGATTCTTTCCAGATTGTAGAACAGACGGTTTTCCTTATCGAAAATATGCACAATAATGTCGCCATAATCCAGTAAAATCCAGTTGGCGCTCTGATAGCCCTCTACCTGTTTTAAGTCGTAGCCGGCTCTGCCGAGTGCTTCCTGTACATTATCGGACATAGCCTGTACCTGACTTACATTGGAACCGTTGGCAATGATAAAATAATCTGCCAGTACGGAAATTTCACTGATATCAATGACACGGACATCTTCTGCTTTCTTGTCTTCCAGTGCCTTTATGGCAAGTTTTGCCATCTGTGCGGAATTTGTTTTATCCAAAATTCAGTCCTCCTTTTTTTCAGTAACTGCAGCATTGTATAATTCACAGTAATAATCATACGTTTTCTGGGTCATGGGGTCGATTTCTCCGGGCGTACTCTTTAAGTAATCCAGAGTGTCTTTCAGGATTTTCACCACTGCCCCGTCCAAATTGATAAAAGCCATCTCTCTGATTTCAGCCAGATTGGGGGCTTTTTTACGTCCCGGTTCGATATAATCGGCAACAAAAATGATTTTTTCCAAAAGAGACATGCCGGGACGCCCGGTTGTATGATTTAATATGGCATTGATTACATCACTGTCATGCACTTTGTATTTGTTCATGGCAAGAAAACTGCCGGCTTTTGCATGCAGAAGGAATGGATTTCTCTTTTCCACTTCTGTAATGCTGATATTGTGTTTTTCACAGATTGCAATTTTTTTGTCATCATCCAGGCATTTGGCACAGTCATGCAGAAGACCTGCAAGCTGGGCATTTTCCACGGAAGCACCGTACCGCATGGCAAGCGCTGCAGCAGTATAGGCAACGCCGAGAGTATGCTCATAGCGCATTTCGTCCAGCGTCTTTTCCATTGCCCTTCTGATTTTTCTCATGTCCGTTGTATTCATTTATTTTCCCGCCTGCTTTTCTGCCGCTGCATTGCCGTTTTTGCGGCTTTTGTCCTTGTTTTCTTTGTATAATACGATTTTACGGCCGATAACCTGAACCACCTGGGAATGGGTTCTTTCCGCCATCATGGAAGCAATTTCCTTCGGGTCATCAAAGCAGTTCTTTAAAACTGCGATTTTGACGATTTCCTTCGTATTGAAGGCTTCGGCAATGGATGCGGTCACTTCCGGGGTCAGACTGGACTTTCCTACCTGGAAGGACGGCTCGATATTGCTTGCTAAGCTTTTCAGATAAGCACGTTCTTTACTTGTCATACTCGTTCTCCTACTTGTAATAATCAAAGGAAAGACCATACATACGGACTGTATCGCCCTCCTGAATACCCATGTCAATCAGTTCCTGTAAAATACCGTTTTCTTTTAAGAAGTTCTGGAAGAATACAAAGCCCTTTTCGCTTTCCAGATTGGTATAACCCAGCATTTTCTCAATACGGGGGCCTTCCACCACGTATTCGCCGGTTTCTTCATCGTAGGTAACGGTATAAGGCTCGTCCCCGGTAAGCAGCATTTCATCGGGGAAATACTCCTGTTCAAAGACAATGGGCTTTTCATCCAGTCCGCGGAGCTCTTCTCTTACATAATAAAGAAGCTCTTTGACACCCTTGCCGCTGACTGCGGAAATGGGGAATACCTTCATGCCCTGCGGTTCAAATTCCTTGCGGAGCTTTTCTACGATTTCGTTTTCACCCTCGTAAATCAGGTCGGTTTTATTGGCTGCGATAACCTGCGGTCTGTGGGCAATTTCTTCGTTGTAGGCGGTAAGCTCCTTGTTGATGGCGTAAATATCCGCAATGGGGTCACGTCCTTCAGAACCGGCTGCATCCACCATGTGAATCATGACCTTGGTTCTTTCGATGTGGCGAAGAAACTCATAGCCGAGTCCCACACCTTCGGAAGCCCCTTCTATCAGACCAGGAATATCGGCGATGACAAAACCGTCGCCGTCTTCAAAATCCACAACACCGAGGTTGGGATTTAAGGTGGTGAAATGATAGTTGGCTATCTTGGGACGGGCATTGGTTACGCGAGATAAAAAGGTGGATTTTCCTACATTGGGGAAACCGACCAGACCCACATCGGCAATGACCTTTAACTCCAACTGCAGCGTCAGCTCCTTGGCGGGCTGGCCGGGCTGTGCATATTTGGGCGCCTGCATGGTGGGGGTGGCATAATGCTGATTGCCGTTTCCGCCGCGGCCGCCGGTTAAAAGCACAATACGCTTGTTGTCGCCGGACATGTCCGTGATAACCTTGCCGGAATTTGCTTCCTTGATAACGGTGCCGGCAGGTACTTTGATGATAATGTCAGAACCATTCTTGCCGCGGCAGTTTTTTTTGCCGCCGGGCTCTCCGTCCTGTGCCTGGTATTTGCGGATATGCCGGAAATCCGTCAGGGTATTTAATCCTTCGTCCACCTGAAAAATAACATCGCCGCCGCGACCGCCGTCACCGCCGTCGGGACCGCCGTCGGGTACATATTTTTCTCTTCGGAAGGAGACATGGCCGTCTCCGCCTTTTCCACTTCTTACATAAATAGTAGCTCTGTCAGCAAACATTTTTACACCAACTTTCTTGTCATATACCAAAAAGGGGCTTCAAACAGATTGTTTGAAGCCCATGAACGCTTTTTTATCTTATTCTTCAACCGGATATACGGAAGCCTGCTTCTTGTCTCTGCCTTTTCTTTCGAACTTCAGGACACCGTCAACCTTAGCGAATAATGTATCATCTCCACCAATACCAACGTTAACGCCGGGATGAATCTTGGTACCACGCTGTCTGTATAAGATATTACCAGCTTTTACAAACTGGCCGTCAGCTCTCTTTGCTCCTAATCTCTTGGACTCGGAATCTCTACCGTTCTTGGTAGAACCAACACCTTTTTTATGAGCAAAAAATTGAAGGTTCAAATTTAACATCGGTCTACACCTCCTCGAAATCAATTTGTAAATACTTCTTTCCGTACTGCTTTTCGATATTTTCAAGGCCATATACCATGGCATCCAAAAGAAATACGGAACGTTCCTGTAAGGGAGTTTCAAAATCACAACGGATGAAACCATTCTTTTCGTTGCTTACGGTTTTGAAAGTTTCACCGGCAAGCTCTTCCAGTGCGTTGATGGTATTGATAACCAGCACCGATACGGAAGCACAGACTACATCATAGGAGTCCTTTCTGCCTGCAAAACCGGCATGTCCCGAACAGATTATTTGTTTGTAAGCGCCGTCAGGGCTCTTACCGATTTTGATTGTCGTCATAATTATGCATTAATCTTTTCAATCTTAACCTGAGTATAGCTCTGTCTGTGACCGTTCTTCTTGTGGTAACCGGTTTTTCTCTTGTATTTGTATACAATAACCTTTTTGCCACGTCCCTGTTCCATAACAGTTGCGGTTACAGATGCGTTAGCTACGTCAGCTCCAACTTTCAGGGAACCGTCACTAACTGCGATAACCTGATCAAAAGTAACAGTGTTGCCGGCTTCTGCGTCTAATTTTTCAACCTTCAGCACATCACCTTCAGCAACCTTGTACTGCTTTCCACCTGTTGCAATAATTGCGTACATTATAAGGCACCTCCTTATTCTATGAACCCATGAGCCCATTTACTCGCTAACTGCGGTGATGTTCAAAAATGAACATACTTCTACCTCGTTATGCGGCATACGCATGTATCATAGCACTAAGGGGGTGCCTTGTCAAGAAAACTTTTATCTTTTTTCAAAATCCTCTATGTACTGGATAATCAGGTTTACCGTGCCTTCTACACCTAATATACTGCTGTTGATGCAGAGGTCGTAGCTGTCCGCTCTGCCCCACTTCTTGGAGGAGTAATAATTGTAATAGCTCTGACGCTGCTTATCCTTTTTAAGCATCATGTCTTTGGCTTTGCTTTCACTGACATCGAATTTTTCACGGATACGGGCAATCTTTGTCGCCTCATCGCTGTAAATGAAAAGCTTCAGACAGTTCTTGTATTCGGATAAAGCATAGTCCGCACAGCGTCCTACGATAACGCAGGGACCTTCATCCGCAATTTTTTTAATGGTATCAAACTGTGCTAAAAATACCTTGTGGCTGATGGGCATATCCACGAAGGAGGAAGCATTGTAACCGAAGGAATAGGTATCCATAACCAGATTATACAGGAAAGAGTTGGTAGGTCTTTCGTCATGGTTCTGAATCATTTCCTCGCAGAAACCGCTCTCCTTTGCTGCTCTTGTCAAAAGCTCCTTATCATAACATTTAATTCCGAAATGCTCAGCAAGTTGTCTTCCGATTTCATGGCCTGCACTGCCGAACTGACGGCCAATAGTAATTATAGTATTCATAACATGACCCGCCTTTCTGTGTTTCTTTTGAGTTATTATATCATAATTGACAGAAAATTTCAAACACTACTGATGTAAAATCTGTAAAAGATGCACAAAATAATCGGGCAATGGCGCGTTGGTTTCGATATATTCACCGGTATGCGGATGCTTAAATCCGAGGGTCATGGCATGCAGGGTCTGCCCTTCCAGATGAAAGGGAGCTTTGCGGTTGGAATAGACCTCATCCCCCAGAAGAGGATGCCCGATACTTGCCATATGCACGCGTATCTGGTGGGTACGCCCGGTTTCTAAGATGCATTCGATATAGGTATAGCCGTTAAAATGCTCCAACACCCGGTAATGGGTAACGGCGTGCTTGCCGTTTGGCACAACCGCCATTTTCTTCCGGTTGTTCGGATCCCTTCCGATGGGTTTGTCCACGGTGCCTTCATCTTCCTTCAGATTGCCGAAGCAGATGGCGCGGTACTTACGCACAATGGAATGCTCTTTTAACTGTTCGGCAATTCTATTGTGGGCAAAATCGTTTTTACAGGCAATCAGGGAACCGGTGGTGTCCTTGTCGATGCGGTGGACGATGCCGGGACGCATGACGCCGTTAATGCCGGAAAGGTCTTTGCAGTGGTATAAAAGGGCGTTGACAAGCGTTCCGCTGTAGTGCCCCGCCGCCGGATGCACCACCATGCCCTTGGGCTTGTTTACCACGATGACATCCGCATCTTCATAGAGAATATCCAGAGGAATATCCTCCGGCAGTATGTCCGGCTCCACCGCCTTCGGCAGGCAGAATACCACTTCATCGTCGCATTTTACCCGGTAGCTTCCCTTTGCCGGCTTTCCGTTTACGGTAACGGCTTCGTCCTTTATCATTTTCTGGATAAAAGAGCGCGACAAAGACTCGATAAGCATACTGATACACTTATCGAGTCTCTCTTCTTCCAGTTCTTCGGTTATCTGAAAACAAAATTCATCCATAATTTTTCACACGGTTATTTGACTTTTCTGTATTTTTTCTGCTTGAAGCTTAAGAAGGTCAAATCCTCTTCTTTGTAAATAAACAGGAACAAGATGCATGCCCAGGCGATGCTGATGACGATGCAGCAGTCGGCAACGTTGAACACCGGGAAATTTATCAGGGAAAAATAAATAAAATCCACGACATATCCAAGCCGGATGCGGTCAATCATGTTGCCCAGAGCACCGCCTGCCAGAAGTCCCGACAGGATGTAGAGAATATGGAATTTCTTCTGCTCGGGCAGTCTTAACACAAAGAACAGCATAACGGATAAGAAAACAATTCCCATAAAGACAATGAAGAAAAGCTGTCCTTCCAGCATGCTCCAGGCAATGCCGGTATTGGGATAAAAATGCAGTTCCAGCACGCCGTCAATCAGTGAAACCGGTGTTTTGTCCTTAAGATGCAACAGGGTCAGATGCTTGGTAAACTGGTCTGCCGCAATGGCAAGTGCCATAACAAGCAGGGAAATGAGCATCCATTTTATTTTTGCTTTTTTGTTATTCATGGGCATCCTCTTCGCTAAAATAAATTTCTTCCACGGCTTTTAAGATTTCCTCTTCCGTAACCGTGGTATCGGTAACGGCATGTCCGATGCTCTTTAAGAGAACAAACTTTAAAGTGCCGGACTCCATCTTTTTGTCGGATTTCGTAAGCTTCACAATTTCCTTCGGGTCAATGTTGTCAATGCTGATGGGCAGATTGAACGGAACGAACATATCCCGGATTTCGTAGTACTCTTCCATGGAAATCATGTTCCTTTTCCAGGAAATAAAAGCAGCCGCTACGGCGCCGAGAGCCACACATTCGCCGTGAAGCAGGGTGAAATGCTTGGCTTTTTCGATGGCGTGTCCGATGGTGTGTCCGAAGTTGAGCAAAGCTCTGTCGCCCTTTTCTAAAGGGTCCTTTTCCACCACTGCCTTTTTGATTTCACAGCTCCGGTAGGTCATTTCGGAAAGTGTAGGCAAATCCCTTTCGCAGATTTCGTACATATTGTCAATCAGCCACAGATAGTAGGCTTCGTCCTTGATAAGTCCGTGCTTCATGATTTCGGCAAAGCCGGCAAAGAACTGTCTGTCATCCAGAGTGGTCAGGGTGCTGACATTCATATAAACCAGCTTCGGCATGTGGAAAGCGCCCACCATGTTTTTGTAGCTGTCGAAATCCACACCGGTTTTTCCGCCGATGGAGCTGTCCGCCTGAGCCAGTAAGGTGGTCGGAATCTGCACAAAATCAATACCGCGCAGATAGGTTGCTGCCGCAAAGCCGGTCAAATCGCCTACTACACCGCCGCCTAAAGCGATGAGCAAATCCTTCCGGTCAAAATGATGTTCGATTAAAAAGGCATATAAATCCTTTACGGTATTTAAATTCTTGCTTTCCTCGCCTTCCGGGAATACATAGAGGCAGGCTTCCTTGCAGACACTGCCGGCAAGCTCTTTTACGGCATCTCCGTACAAAGGGGCTACCTTGGAGTCGGTTACCACACAGATTTTCCGGCTTTCGGTGCCGAGAGCGGAAAGTTCTGCGGGCAGTGCTTCAAAATCCGTGGAAAATACAATATCATAGCAGGGTTTTCCTTCATAGGAAATAGGTAATCTTTTGTTATTCATGTCAAATCCTCTCTTTAAGCTTAAGAAAAGGACAGATATCACTATCTGTCCTTGCTTTTCTACATGGGAACAGGAATGCTGCTTTAATATCCGTTGTTGTTGATGGGAACATCAAAAGCGCTTCCGCCTAATAAATCCTGAAAATCACCTGATATATCTACGCTGGCAGGTGTGATAATGAAAATATAATGGGAAATCTTCTGCAGGTTGCCGTTGATGGCGTAGCAGGAACCGGATGTAAAGTCGATAATTCTCTGGGCAATGTCCACGTCCAGACCCTCTAAGTTGAGCACTACGGTCCTATTGGCAAGAAGCGTTTCGGTAATCTCCCTGGCATCCTCTACGGAAGCGGGCTTAAATACACAGACTTCCATGCCGCCCGCACTCTGCATGCGCTTTGCCGTATTCTTCGACATCGGCGTCACCTTGGTAAGGGGTGTTTTCTTTGCGGGCTTGTCCTCTTCCGCATCCTTGTAGGAAGATTTCTTGGCAGGCTCTACATAATCGTCCTCGTCATCATCTATATAATCATCATCGGTTTCGTATTCTTCTTCATCTTCGTTTAACTTCATGTAATTTAAAAACTTGTCCATGACACCCATATTACACTCTCTCCTTATTTATACATTCAGACCGTACTGTCTTTCGCCGAATATGCCGGTGCCGACTCTCACGTATGTGGCACCTTCTTCTATGGCTACCATATAGTCGCCGGTCATCCCCATTGACAAAATATCCATATGGACATTATCAATGTTTTTTGACTTAATGTCAACTGCTAATTGCCTCAGCTTTACAAAATATTGTCTGTTTTCCTGCGGATTTTCTACATATGGTGCGATTGTCATCAGTCCTTTGACACAAATTCCCGGCAAAAGTGCAATTTTTTCCACAAGCGACACGGTATCCTCCGCCATAGCGCCGTACTTGGTATCTTCCTTTGCCACATTGACTTCTATCAGGATATTTACCGTGGTATTCTGCTTGACAGCTTCCTTGCTGATGGCTTCCGCCAGATGCAGGGAGTCCACACTGTGGATTAAAAAGACCTTTCCCACAATGTATTTTACTTTGTTGGTCTGTAAGTGCCCAATCATGTGCCAGCGGATATCGGAAGGAAGCTTGTCAATCTTATCCATAATTTCCTGAACCTTGTTTTCCCCGAAATCCCGGCAGCCGGCATCATAGGCTTCCTGCAGCATGGGGACTGGCTTCGTCTTGCTGACGGCTATCAGGGAAACCTCTTTTAGGTTTCTTCCGGATACCCGGCACGCCTCCTCCATGTTTTTCCTGACTTCGCTTATATTTTCGGTTATCATAAAATCACTGCCTTTCTTTATCGGTAAATGAACTGGTCGGCGGTTACCGTGGAGGCATCCTGGACAATCAGGTCATATACATTCAAGCCGTAATCCGTATTGGATTTTACAATGGCGTATTCTTCGTTCTGGTATAAAATTTCTATCTGGCGGAAATCCGCGTACCCCTTGTTCATGTTGTAAACACCGGTCAGCGTGGCTTTTTCACTGACGGAACAGGTGCGGGTGGAGTCCGTTGCATGCAGCACATCGCCGCTCCGCAGGGTGTCCGCATCCACGTAATATTTGCCGTTTACCTCACTGTAAATGCTGACGGTCACATACTCCGTGCTTTTGTTTCCGTTTTCCAGTACGGTGTCGCGCAAAACGCCGTAAGTGTCGCCGTCGCCGCTTACGGTGACAAAATCGGTGGGTATCAGATAAAATTCCCTCTGTGCAATGGATGTGTTGGGAATTTTAAGTCCCGTCTCGTCATGCACAAGAAGTTCGATTTCCAGATAACGTTCGTTGCTGAAGGTTACCATGGAATTGGTAAAGGTCAGCTTCACATAGGTGCCCTGGTCGGCACCGGAAATCAAGGATACCGAACCCCAGGATTCCAACTGGTTTTTCATAAAACGAACCTTTACATAGCCCTCTTCTTCCAAATCGGCTGCCGTTGCCACGTCGGTTTTTATGACAATGGACCATTCTTCCTTGTCGCAGATTTTGTAGGCAGGAGAACCCGCCGAAATCATTTCATTGGAAAGGAGCTGGTTCTTTGTATGTTTCGCACTGTCAAAATCCTCTGCGGTAATGTCATCCGCCGCAGTGCTTTCCAATCCGTCCATCCAGTACATGACAATGCCGGTAGCGGGCGCATAGGAAGCGCGGAGTCCGCTGTTGCCGGAAGAAAGCTCACTAAGCAGAGTGCTTCCGGTGAATTTCAGCATGGCGCTTTTCATGGAATATTTAAAATCGTAGGCTTTGCCGAAAGCTTCTTCGGAAAAACCGTGCGTAAAGTTAATGACATCGCTTTTTAACTGGGAAAGCTCGCTCTCCGAAAGGGTAACGTCTTCCGCAGCCTGGATTTTCAGGGCGGTGGTATCGCTGGCGGAGGTGGTGTAGACTAAGTCGCCGCAGGCAGCTCTCTCGCCTTCTCTTACATAATAATTGACATAGCCGGCGGAATCGGCTTCCACAACGGTTTCCTCCCGCAGGGCAATGCCGGTATAGAACTTGTCCGATGCCAAAGAGCCTTCTCTTACTTCGTAGGGACGGATATGGCTGGTACGGAAATACATGCTGATACAGATGCAGACATAGATAAAAATGGCAGCGAAAATAACCATGCCGATATTGATATTGAGCGGTTTGTGATATTTTTTTATCTCTGCCATAAAATCCTTTCCGTAACCCGCAGTACCGTCTTTGCACCGCTGTTACTTTTTTGTAATGTCTTATTCAAAGAAAAAGCTCCGGATGTGTGTCCGGAGCTTTATGTATTTCAGAGAGAAACAATAATGTTTGATTTTACTGCTTCCGGTAAATCTGCCTCATCTGCGGAAACACTGACTACGAAATCAACACCGAATTTGCTGCTTATTTTTTCTAATTTTTCAACTGCCGAAGCCATATCCTTCGCTTCTGCTTTTGCAATCTTTAAGAAGCTGTCAAAATACATCTGCTGTAAATCGTGATCCTGGGAAATAATACCGCTTACAAATCCCAGAAAACCGTCGGTGTTTTCAATCATGTAATCGGAAACATCGATAAGTCTTACTTTATTGTTGAGCTCATACATATGCTTGGGGCTTTTGTCTAAATATACGACACTTCCCGCTGCTTCTTTTACATCATTATTCACTTTGTTCAGTAAAAACTTTGTCTTGCCTTTTCCTTTGTTACCCACAATCAGTTGAACCATCCGCATACCCTCCTATAGTAAATTGCTTCACAAAAACTATAATTTCATTATAGAGTAGTTACACGGAAAACACAACAGTTTATTTCCCGATTTGTGATAACATGGCAGCCATCTGCTTGTAGGCATTGTCCCTTGAATCGCTCCGCAGGATAACGGAAATATATGGGGTTCCGTTGACATCCCGGGAAAGTAAAATCAGACAGTGTCCGGCTGCGTTGGTGGTGCCGGTCTTGCCGCCCACAATCGTAATGTTTTCGGGCGGTGTGTAATTGCCGCGTAAAAACAGATTAGTGGTGTTGCAGGAAAACTCCTTGGAATTTCCGTTCTGGTCGTAATAGACCGTACTGTAGGAATCCATATGTATGATTTCACGGAAAGCCTCGTAACGGATGGCTTCGTTGAAAATCAGGTATAAATCGTACGCCGTGGTGTAATGATTGTCCGCCGTCAGTCCGTGGGGATTGGAAAAATGCGTATTGGTGGCTCCTATGGCAAGAGCTTCCTTATTCATCAGCTCCGTAAAGGAGTCCACATCTCCCGCTATGCCCTCGGCAATCAGCACGCCCACATCATTGGCGGAATAAATAAGCAGAATATGCAGAGCCTGGGAAAGTGTCATGCTGTCCCCCGGCTTGATACCGCATAACTGTGCGCCGCTTTCTGTGATTTTCACATTGTCGGATGCCGTCAGCACCTGATCCATGGAACCGTACTTTAAGGCTACCAGAGCCGTCATAATCTTGGTTAAGCTTGCCGGATGCATGCTCTCGTATACATTCTGGGCATACAACACCTCGGCATTATTGACATCACAAAGAAGCGCAGCTCCCGCTGTGGACATATCTACGCCGGTATCCGTCGTCACATCCTGTGTCACAATGCACAAATCCTGTGCAAAGGGTGTGGCAGACTGGGCGTTTACGGTATGAACGACCTGATAACTGCTGACTCCGTAAGTGGTATCATACGGAAAATCAAAAGCCGTCTGTCCGCAGCCGGTGAGGGTTGCGAGCAACATAAAGCCTGCAGTTAAAACAGACAGGCGTTTTTTGAACGCTTTCTTATTTGTACATTTCACGCCACTCTAAATCTCCTCTGTCCAATGACTTGATAAGCAGTTCCGCACTGGCAAGGTTGGTCGCCAGCGGTATGTTGTGGATGTCGCAAAGCTTCATGATGTTACCCACATTGGGTTCATGCGTCTTGGGAGTCAGCGGATCCTGTAAAAAAATTACAAGGTCAATCTGGTTGTGCTCAATCTGCGCGCCAATCTGCTGCTCTCCGCCCAGGTGCCCCGCCAGATATTTGTGAACGGATAAATTCGTCACCTCTTCAATCAGGCGTCCCGTGGTACCTGTGGCATATAATTGGTTTTTACTTAAAATACCTCTGTACGCGATACAGAAATTCTGCATCAGCTTTTTCTTTGCATCGTGTGCAATCAATGCGATATTCATGTCCCATCACCCTCTCTATGTCAGCCTCTTTTACATTGTAATCTGACATTTAGTACAAACCCCATACCCATATACAGACTGACTAAGGAAGTCAGACCGTAACTGATAAACGGCAACGTCAGTCCCGTATTCGGTAAGATAAACGTTACCACCCCTAAATTGATAAAGCTCTGGAAGATAATCAGGCCGCCCATACCGGCCGCAATTATGGCTCCCGACAAATCCTTTGCCTTTGCCGCCACAGAAAAACATTCCAGTGCGATAAACAAAAGCAGGGCGACCACGGTGCAGCTTCCCTTGAAGCCGAACTCTTCGCCGATTACCGCAAAGATAAAGTCTGTCTGAGGCTCCAGAATGTAGTTTCCGTTTTTCACGGAACTAATCTCATTTGTTTTATACCCTTTTCCGTTGAGCTGTCCCGAACCGATTGCCGTTACGGAGTTAAGCTGCTGGTATGCTTCCTTATCTTCGTATTCATCCGGATATAAGAAGGAAAGAATTCGGTTTTGCTGGTAAGATTTCATAATTCCTTTCTCAATCAGGATGGAATCCGGCTGGACCGCCAGATTGATGAAAATAAGCAGGCACGGCACCACTATCGCCAGCACGCCCAATATGACTTTGTAGCTCAGTCCCCCAATAAACATCGCCACGCAGAAAATCAGGAGCACCACTATGGTGGTGGATAAGTCCGGCTGTTTGAAAATGAGACCGGCCGGAATGCCGATGAGTGCCAGACAGCACACAATGGTACGGAACGTGTTCAACTTCTCCCTATGTTTCATAATAAACTGTGCAAAGAATAAAATCAATATAATTTTGGCAGTTTCGGATGGCTGGAACCGTAAACTGCCGAATTCCAGCCATCTCTGGGCACCGCCCGCATCATCTCCGGCGGATGTTAAGATAACAGCCCCCAGAAGAACAAGGTTGCCGGCGTACATAAGCCAGTAAAACTTCAGTATCCAGTGGTAATCTATCAGGGAAATGATCGTCATGATGACCACACCTAAAATAACACCGGCAAGCTGCTTGTTCTGCAGGGATTCCTTTGCACTGCCAATGGCGAGAACACCGATTGCGGATGTTGCAAGAACAAAAAGAATCAATTTGAAGTCATAATCCCGTAACCGGTAATTTCGTAACATTTTCTGTCCTTTCTCTTATTGATTGATATCCAGAATGGGAATGTTGGCATAGAGTGTGGGAGTCTTTTTCCCGCGTCCGCCCTTCGTCCCGGTTTTGCTTATCTGGATTTCCATGCTTTTTGCATCTATCTTCATGTATTTGGAAATGACCTTTGCAATATCTGCCTTTATCATATCCATCATTTCAGGCGAACAGTTTACCCTGTCCGATATCAGCAGGATTTTCAAACGGTCTTTTGCTATTTCTTTGGAACTCTTTCTTCTGAAAAAAAATCTCATTCATCCCGCCTCCTTATACTCTGTGAAAAATACCGGTTACCCTTGTCCAGAACGAAATGCTCTTGGAGTAATCGGGGAAGGGAACTTCCTTTCCGAGCACTCTGTGGCAGATATTCCGGAAAGCCGTACCGGCGGGAGTGCCGTTGCCAACAAGAGGTTCGCCCTGGTTGGTGGAAATGACGATGTTTTCGTCATCCGGTACGATACCGATTAACGGAATGGCTAAAATGTCCACCACATCGGCGGAGGACATCATATCCCCTCTTCTCACGAGATCCAGTCTTAAGCGGTTGATGATAAGGTCGATTTTCTTTAATTCCCGTGACTCCAAAAGCCCGATAATGCGGTCTGCGTCACGGATGGCAGACACCTCGGGGGTGGTAACCACAAGAGCCCTGTCGGCTCCGGCAATGGCATTCTGGAAGCCTTGCTCAATGCCTGCGGGACAATCTAAGATAATGTAATCGAACTGCTCCCGTAAATGCGTTACCATTTTTATCATCTGTTCCGGCGAAACCGCCGTTTTGTCCCTTGTCTGGGCGGAAGGTAAAAGGTAGAGGGACGGATTTCTCTTGTCCCGGATGAGCGCCTGCTTCACACGGCAGTGCCCTTCCACCACGTCCACCAGATTGTAAACAATCCGGTTTTCCAGTCCCATAACCACGTCTAAGTTACGCAGACCGATGTCTGTATCAATCAGACAGACCTTCTTTCCCATACGTGCCAGACCTGTACCAACGTTTGCGGATGTGGTGGTCTTGCCCACACCGCCTTTTCCTGATGTAACGACGATAACTTCACACATACTTCCTCCTTTTGCCGTAAGGCGATAAAAGTTTTCGTCCACCAGGTACCGTTTATTTAGGAAAAGGTACCAAGCAATTCTTTGGTAAGGGAATCTAAGACGACTTTGCTGTTTTTCACATAAGCCACCTGCGGGTGTACTTTAGGCTTAATGCCCCATTTGGCCTTCTGGGCCGTATGTTTGAAATCGCCGATTTTTAATTTCTCCGGCGCCATTTCAAGCGCTGCTATGTAGTAACTGCCTTCGCCGTTTAAGCCGGCATAGGCTTCTCCGTAGAGACCGCCAAGTACTACGATGCTTTGGGAGGAAATCACGGTACAGCCCGGATTTACATCCCCTAAAATGACAATATTTTCTTCGGACTCGAGCATCTGCTTGTCGGTGAGGGAGCCTTTGTAAAAGCGTCCCGCACTGTGCTCCGGCGTAAAGTGCCTGTTCATTCTCTCCAGTGCCTTCGTAAAGTTTTGACCGGTAGAGTCATCCTTTCCCACGAGGCAGATAATCTGCAAATCACTGTTTTTGCGGATGGCATCCACAATCCGTAACTGTTCGGCATCGGTAAGCTTTTTGCCTTCCATGGAAACGGCGGTTTTTGCCTTTCCGAAGAAGCTTCTGGAGTCGGTAAATTTCTGCGAAAGCTCCGCTACAATAGCATCGACGGAGCTTTCGCTGTTTAACAGTAAATTGATGCCGTTCGGATAACTTTTGATTACGACTGCGTCTTTCATGTCAGTGTCCTGTCCTTCCGTAACCTGCATATTCCGGTTTGGTGTACCGGATGCAGGTGTCTTTTTAATCGCCGTAGGTAGCGGCATCCATGTTCGATGCCTCACCGGTTACAATTTCTTCGGCGTCTTCCAGTCCGAAATAATACTTGATGATGTCACGGCTTGTCTGTGCCGCATAGCTGGAAGAATAACCGTACGCAATACGCGTGGAAATGGCTATTTCCGGCTTATCGTAGGGCGCATAGCCTACAAAAAGCGCATGGTTGGCTCTGGATGTGCTTTCCTGCGCCGTACCGGTCTTGCCTGCTACTTCCATGCCCAGGTCCTTGTAATAGGACATGTTGGCAACCACCTTCCGCATACCGGAATGAATGGCATTCCAGTAGGAAGCGGGCATATCGATGGTATTGCGCACCTTGGGTGCAAATTCTTCTATGACCACACCGTCCGGGCTCATGACCTTGTCAAGCAGGGTTAAATCATAGCATGTGCCGCTGTTTGCCACGGCGGTTACATACCGGGCAAGTCCCACGGTGGTATAGTTGTTGGTACCCTGTCCGATAGCGGACTGGATGGGCAATTCGTCGGAAACATCGGGGGCATATTCCGTAATCTCCACGCCGGATTTTTCGGAAAGCCCGTAAAGGTCAGCGTATTTCGCCAGTACGGCAAGACCGGCATCCGCATTGTATTCGTTGTTTACCATACTCATGTTGTAGCCGAGCTGGTAAAAGAAATAGTTACAGGAATTTTCAATGGCGCCGGAAACGTTTAAGGAACCGTGGCTTCTCGGGTAAATCCAGCACTTGGGGGACGGGGTTACCGTGGTAAAGATACCGGTACAGGTGAAGGTACTGTTTGTGGTGATGTAGCCTTCCATCAGTCCCGCCGTGGCGGATACCATCTTAAAGGTGGAACCGGGCGCCGATTTATACATGGTCGCATAATTGATAAGCGGACTGCTCTTGTCTGACTGTAACTGGGCATAGTATTCCGCATCAATGGAGTTTGCCATTTTGTTGTTGTCGTAGGACGGGTAAGATACACAGGCAAGCGTGTCCCCGGTGTTGACATCCGTAATGACCACGGAGCCGCTGCAGGGGTCAAGCGCCAGTTCCGCAGGGGAAATGTCCAAGTTGCTGATGCGGTTTAAGACAAAGTCATAGGCGGAAATGGCATTGTGATACAGCCTGTTTTCGTCCTCTTCGTCTATTTCCACACGTCCCTGCTCGCACAAAAGGTAGCAGACGTTCTTACCGTTTATGACATCGGATTTCAGCATGTATTTGAAAAACTTTTTCTGGAAATCCGCTGTATTGTCCAGAATGGTGAAAATACTGTCTAAAAGGTAGTTGTAAATTTCATCCGTATCCGCATATTGACTTTGCAGGTCAAACTTGGAAACGTCCACCCAGCCGGAAGAAATGGCATAGTGCAGATATTCGGAAAGGCTGATGGTTTCATCGGTCTTCCAGGCGATGTAGGTCTTGTCCGAGGTATCAATCAGCGAAGTGTCGATAAAGCCGCGCTGCTCCAAATATTCCACGATATTGCTTTCGTAAACCTGATATTCCTTGGAAAGCATATTGTAGGGCGTCAGCTTGTCCGTCAGTTCTTCCCGCAGTTTGCTGTAGACATTTTCTTTATAGGAAAGATACTTTTCGTATACATACTTCTCCTGCTCCCCGGCGTTTTCGCTTGCCATATGGCTTAAATCAATCACCCCGTTGTTAAACAGGGCAAAATACACATCGTAAACCGGAATGTAGAGCTCCTTGCTGGAGTTTGTTTTTCCGGTATATTCCTTGGCGTTCTGGATTTTATTCAGTAAAATACCGGCAATCTTCTGCTCCAGAATGTTATAGGCGGCAATCTGCAAATCCTTGTCGATGGTAAGGTACACATCGTTGCCGGCAACCGGTGTTGTGGAAGCTTCTTCATCAATCCCCATAACCTTACCGGTATTGTTGACGTAAACGGTTTCTATGCCCTTTCTGCCCTGCAGGGTGGTTTCCATGTAGGCTTCGATACCGGAACGTCCCACCACATCATTCATGGTATAACGGGTACCGTCTCCGCCCTCTTCCAAATCTTTGGCATTTAAGCTTTCCAGCTCATCGGAAGAAATCTTGCCGGTGTAGCCGATAATCTGAGAAAAATAAACACTGTCCACATAGCGTCTGACAGGTGCTTCTTCAATGGAAACACCGTCCAAAACATCTAGGTTTTCCATAATGACCGCACGGGTTTCTTCGCTGATATCCGTGGCTATGGTTGTACCTATGTATTTCTGGTAGGAAGTAAGTCCCATGGCATAGCGGACAGTAATCATCTTCAAAAGCTCGGATTTGGAATAGCCCTTGCCCACGATAAAATCGGTCTGGCTGTCCTCCGGATCCTCGTAGTCTCCGATGGCGTATTTTTTGCCGAGGTATTCAATAACTTCGTCCGGCGTTGCCGTCTGCATCTCGAGTTTCAGGTCGGTCACATATTTCTGACCGTAGACATCCGCCAAAAAACGCAGCCTTCTGCTGTCGGATGTCGCCGTAAAGGCATATTCACCGTTTTCATCGATTGTGATGCCGAAATCCATGATAATGGAATCACCGTTTTTCTCAATGAGTTTAATGAGCTTACGGATATTGGCATTTAAATTTTTGTTTTTGGAACGGTTGGTTTCGTAGACGTCTTCTATTTTGACGGAATAGGCAAGCTCATTGTAGGCAAGCACATTTCCGTTCCTGTCATAGATATTGCCACGCGTAGATGCAATTTCACGGGTTTTGCGGCTTTCCAGAATAAAGTTATTCAGGTACTCTTCACCCCGTACAATCTGCAGTTGAAAAAGTCGGTAAAGAAGGACACCGGCAAGAGCAAAGGAAACCAGGACCATAACGGTCAGCCTGCTTGTCAGTATGCCGATTAACTTCTCTTTAATGCGTTCAAACAAGTTTCTGTTTACTCCTTTTTTTCGGTCTGTCCAGTCTGGTGTTTACAAACAGGATCAGTGGATAAAGAAAAATAGTCATAAGCGTGGTATACACAACTTCCGGCAGAATAACATGCAGGAAATAATAAGGAAAATTCAGTCTGCCACGCAGTAAAAACATGAAAATATAACATAAAAAGCCGTAGGAAACATCACTTAATATGTTGAGCGCCATGGGCAGGATAATGTCTTCTGGGTAAAAGCCGCCGGAAAACTTGCCGTTTAAGTAACCTATGTACATCATAACGAGGGCATGGAACCCGATGACATCCCCGAAAAAGATGTCGCACAGAAGTCCGCAGAAGAAGCCCACGATAAGCCCCCATTTTTCACCGCTCATAAACCCGTAGGAAGCGGTCAGGACGATTAACAGGTTGGGAACAATTCCGTTAAAAGAAAGGCTTTGAAAGACCGTACTCTGCAGTAAAAACAACATCCATATGAAAATTGCGGCGATAATTCCTTTTTTCAAAGCAGTTCCTTTCCATGTCCGGCAAATACGCTTTATGCCGGCATTTTTTATTCGGTCACGGTCTGTTTCAGTTTTAGAATGACCAGTACTTCTTCCAGATGTTCAAAATCCACGGCAGGGGTAACGGTGCCGGATTTCGTCAGTTTGTTGGAGTCCAGCGTGATTTCACTCACATACCCGATTAAGATGCCGGGCAGGTACTTGTCACTGATGCTGGATGTAACGATTTTGTCGCCTTCCGCCACGACATCCGCACTGTCCAGAAGCTGTGAAAAACGGATGACGCCCTGCTGCATCAGCTCCAGGTCACCGGATACAATAAGATTGTCCCCGGTGGAAAGAATTTTGCCGCTGACGTTGTTGTTGTCGGATATGATGGACACCACCTTTGCCCAGTTGGGGCCTACGGCTATGACTCTGCCTACAAGACCGCCCTCCGCCATGACATTCATATCCACGGCAATGCCGTCGTCGCTTCCTTTGTCAATGGTAAAGGACTGGTACCAGTTGCCGGAGTCCCTGGCGATAATCCGGGCGCCCGTTTTGTCGTAACCGGCATACTGTTCGTCTATCTCATAGAGAGCCTGTAAGGTATTCAGTTCGTATTTTTCCTGCTGAAGCTGGATATTCTCCGCAGTGAGCTCGGCAACCTGCTGCTTTAAGGCTTCGTTTTCCGAAAGCAGGCTCCTTATCTGGGAAAGCTCCTCCGCCCTGGTGGAAAACCAGCCGCCCACGGAGCTGATGCCCCGCTGGAACGGAACTATCACATAGCCCGCAAAGGCATTCAGGGGCTTGTTGAACAAATCCGTGCTGAATGTCATAAGCATCATGCCGCTGCAGAGAACCGTCAGGAAAATCAGAATATACTTGGAGGGAATGGAAAACCGCTCCCCTTTTCGCTTTACGACCGGACTCATTTACTCATCCCTTCAATGGCATAGGCAACACTCTTGTAGTTATCATCCTGAATAATTTTACCGAGACCTCTTACGATGCTTTCCAGCGGGTCCTCGGCAATATTTACCTTAAGTCCCGTACCCTGCGCCATTTCCTGCGCCAGATTGTGCACCTGGGAGGCGCCGCCGGTAAGGTAGATGCCGTGACGGTAAATGTCGGCTGCCAGTTCGGGAGGAGTGCGCTCCAGAATGACTTTTACGTTGTCGATAATGGTATAGAAATGCTCCTGTAAGCATTCGTCCACAAGGCTTACGGGGATTTCGCGCTCTACCGGAAGGCCGGTCACGATGTCTCTGCCGTAAACCACGGCGCCCTTGCCCTCTTCACTTAATTCACCGAGGGAAATCTTGATATTTTCCGCCGTTTTGCCGCCGATGATTAAGGAAAATTCCTTTCTTACGGCATTCTTGATGGCTTCGTCAAACTTAAAGCCGCCCACCTTGATGAGCTTGCTTAATACGATGCCGCCCAGGGAAAGAATGGAAATTTCCGTGGTGTCGTAGCCTACGTTTACCACCAGTACGCCCTGGGAATTCTTGACGTCGATATCCATGCCGAGACCGTCTGCCACGGCTTTTTCCACTACCATGATTTTCTTTGCCTTTACATTGGCATCCTTAATCAAATCGTAGAACGCTCTTTTTTCCACTTCCGTCACATCCGTGGGCACGGCAATGTAGTAGTCGGCGGGCTTGATGCTGCCCTTCATTAAATCCTGGATAAAGTACCGCACAATAGTCTCCATGTTTTTGATGTCGGCAATGACACCGTTGCACAGAGGATAGGAAATATGAATATTGGACGGTGCTTTCTCATACATATCAAATGCAGAGTTGCCGTAAGCAAACAAAGTGGACTTGTTCTCTATGGCAATCATGTTTTTTTCCACCATGATACTGTCGTCGCTCTTGCTGTAGATTTTGATGTTGCTGGTACCTAAGTCGATACCGAATACGTTGTTGACCAACATGACTAATACTCCTTTCGGATTTTACAAAAATCCCTGTTCCTTAAAGCTTATATACTTGTTATCTCCAATTATGATGTGGTCTATGAGCGGAATATCAAGTTTTATTCCCAGCTCTTTGATGCATTCCGTAATCTGGCGGTCCGCCGCACTCGGTGTCGGGTCGCCGCTCGGATGGTTGTGCAGAAGAAGAATATGTACCGCTTCCGCTTTCAGGGCTTCCACAAAAACCTCTCTCGGGGAAAGCATGGAAGCTTTGACCGTGCCGATGGAAAGAATGATTTCCTTTAGAAGATGCCCTTTGGCATCCAGACAGAGCAAAAGGACACACTCCCTTGTCCTGTGCCGCATGCTTTCCATGTAATAGGATGCCACCGTGCCGGAACGGTCAAAGGCAAGTTCCTCGTGGGCTTTTGCCCTGGCTACCCGGCTGCAGAATTCCATGACGCATTTTATCTGGGTGGCTTTTACCTCTCCCACGCCGTTGATGGCAAGGAGCTGCTCCATGCTTAAATGGTGCAGACCCAAGAGATTGTCCTTCCCGGTGGGTGACAGGGAAAGAATACGCGCCGCAAGCGACTCGGCGTCTTCTTTTTTTGTGCCGCAGCGTAAAATCACGGCAAGAAGCTCCGCTTCCGTTAAGCTTTCCACCCCGAAACGACGGAACTTCTCATAGGGACGCAGACGGCTGTCCGCATCCGGTGTTGTTTTTGCTGTTTTGTCCATACATACCTCCGATACCTTCCCGAACTCTGTATGAACTACTCCTTAACGAATAAAACGATAAATAATCAGTGCAATGATAACGCCTATCACGCTGGCAATGGTAATGTGAATCTGAAGGGCAAACGTCAGAATGATAAACCCTAAATCCAGTACCAGAGGGCTGCTTAATCCGAATACCTGTCCGTAATTTAAGAAAGTATTGGAAAAATATGTGCCGATGAAGCTGCCCAGCATAAAGCCAATCAGGACAACCACTAAAAATACCCAGTTTATCTTTTTCAAGCTTATCCAAATGTCCTTTCCCATCTGCCGTATGCACAGATGTGTTCTAAAAGTCTCTCAACATATGGAATATATTCTAACACAATTCCTATGGCGTGTATATAAAATTTACGGAAAAAGTTTCGACAAAATCCCCTTGTCCAAAAGCATCTGTAAGGACTTCATGATGCCGAATTTCGCATGCTGCCAGGTAAGCCCGCCCTGAAAATAAACAGCGTAGGGAGGCTTGATGGGGCCGTCTGCGGAAAGCTCGATGGAGGAGCCGGACACAAAGGCGCCCGCCGCCATAATGACCTGTGCATCGTAGCCGGGCATATCCCACGGTTCCGGGGTTACATGGCTGTCAATGGGGGCTGCCGCCTGAATGCCCTGGCAGAATGCAATGACGCCCTCGGGGGTGCCGAATTCCACCGCCTGGATGATGTCGTGACGGCTTTCCGTGCTGTCCGGTACCACATGGTAGCCCAGTCTTTCATAGACATTTGCCGCAAAAATGGCTCCTTTTAAGGCGGATGCCGTTACGGTGGGAGCTAAAAACAGTCCCTGATAGAAAGCACTTAAAATGCATAAGGAAGCGCCCACTTCTTTGCCCAGTCCCGGGGAAGTCAGACGGTATGCCGCATTTTCCACACATTCCTTTTTACCGGCAATATAACCGCCGATGGGAGCAAGTCCGCCTCCCGGATTTTTAATTAAGGAACCTACCACCATGTCGGCGCCCACATCACTGGGCTCGCATTTTTCGACAAATTCCCCGTAACAGTTGTCCACCATGCAGATAACATCCGGCTTGATGCCCTTGATAAACGCAATCAGTTCGCCGATGCGTTTTACGGACAGGGTCGGACGGGTCTGGTAGCCCTTGGAACGCTGAATGGTCACAAGACGGGTCTTTTCGTTGATGTTTTCTTTTATTTTGTCATAATCAAAGCCGCCATCCGGGAGTAAATCCACCTGACGGTAGCTGATGCCGTACTCTTTTAAGGAGCCCTTGGAGGGACGGATGCCGATAACCTCTTCCAGCGTATCGTAGGGCTTTCCTACGGGGGAAAGCAGCTCGTCGCCGGGACGCAAGTTGCTCATAAGCGCCAGCGCCAGTGCATGGGTGCCGCAGGTAATCTGGGGACGCACCAGGGCGCTTTCCGTATGGAATACGGAGGCGTAGACTTCTTCCAGGGTATCCCTTCCCAAATCGTTGTAGCCGTAGCCGGTGGTGCCAAGTAAGCAGGCTTCGGACACCTGATGTTCCTGCATGGCTCTTAAGACCTTTAACTGGTTATATTCCGCCGTTTCGTCGATGACGGAAAATCTCTCCTGAAGGCCCTCTAAAATATCGTCCGTAAACTGACAGACCTCGGGAGAAATCCCCATTTTTTCATACATTGCTTTCAATTCCAAATTCATATTGTTTGCCTTTCGTTTTTCAGTAATTCCTTTTTATTTGCCGGTTATTCCTTTGGCTTCCATTTCTTTTTTCATAAAGTCAAGAATTTTGTCGTCGTCATAGGAAAAATCCGGTTTGTTTATCCAGATAACTTCTTTCTCCCGCTTAAACCAGGTAATCTGTCTTTTGGCAAAATGTCTGGTGTCCCGTTTAATCCGGTAAACCGCTTCCTCCAGACTGTATTCGCCCTCAAGGTACGCTAAAATTTCCTTGTAGCCAAGTCCCTGCATGGAAACCAGTTCCCTTGTGCAGCCTCTTTTTTTCAGAGCCTCCACTTCCGCTACCAGTCCTTCGGCAAGCATTTCGTCCACCCGCCTGTCTATCTGTTCATACAGCTTTTCCCGGTCGTCGTTTAATACAAAATAACAGGAGGCATAGGCACTTTCCTTCTGCCGCTCCGTTTCGTTGTGCAGGGATATTTTTTCACCGGTCTGCTCGTAAAATTCCAGCGCCCGGATGACCCGCTTTATGTTGTTGGCATGAATGGCTTCCGCAGAGGCGGGGTCCACTTCCCGTAATTTTTGGTGGAGATATTCCGCACCTTTTTCCTTTGCTTCCTGTTCGAGTCGGTCGCGGATGGAAGTATCCTCCGCATTTTCCGTAAAATCAATGTCGTAGAGGACGGACTGGATATAAAAGCCGGTGCCGCCCGTCAGTATAGGAATATGTCCCCGGCCGTAGATTTCTTCCATGCATTGTTTGCACATTTTCTGGAAGGTAACCACGTTGAACTCTTCTTCCGGGTTAAGCACATCAATCAGATGATGGGGAACGCCCTCTGTTTCTTCGGGCTTTATTTTGGCGGAACCGATGTCCATATGGCGGTAGACCTGCATGGAATCGGCGGAGATAATCTCTCCGTTTACCGCTTTTGCAAGCTTTATGGAAAGCCTGGTTTTGCCCACCGCCGTAGGGCCGGTGAGGATAAGAAGGGGCTTTTTCATAGGACTGCCTTTCTTTTTCCAAACATTCTAAACAATTCGTTTGAATTTCTTTTCGATTTCATATTTGCTCATGGAAATAATGGTGGGTCTTCCGTGGGGACAGTTGTAGGGATTGTCCAGTGTCAGAAGCTCGTCAATGAGCGCCTCCATTTCCGCAAAGGAGAAACTGTGGTTGCCCTTTACGGCGGATTTGCACGCCATGGTGGCAAGCTTCTCTTCCACTACGGTCAAATCCTTGTGAAGAGGTCCTTCCGACATTTCATCCAGTACGCTTAAAAACAGGGTCTTTTCCTCCTGCCCGTATAAATCCACGGGTACGCCGCGCAGGGCATATTCCCTGCCGCCGAAATCCTCGATTTCAAAGCCGAGTCCGGCAAACACATCCTTGCAGGAAAGGTAGGTGGCTTCTTCCTTGGCGGAAAGGGTCACCACAATGGGCGGGGTTAGGGTCTGGGTCACAATATCCTTTTCGTGGTAATGCTTCATCAGCCGTTCGTATTTCACTTTTTCATGCGCCGCATGCTGGTCCACAATAAAAAGCTTGTCGGAGAAGGCAATCAGCCAGTAGGTATCGAAAATCTGTCCCAAAATGCGGTACCGGGGGCGGTTCTCCTTTGTGAGCATCTTCTCCTCAAAAAGGTCTAACTGCTTCGGGGGCTCCGCCTTCACAGACGGCGCGGGCGCTGCATCGGGAATAGTTTCCGTGCTGGCGGGTATCTGTACGAAGAAATCGTCATCAGACGAAGTATTGTCAGCCATGGCTTTCAGGGACTCCTCGGCGGCTTCCTTAATAAAGATATCCTGTCTGGGGGAACGAACCGCCTCGTAGCGCTGCTTCTCCATAACCTGGAACTGTCTGGTACGCTGCTGTTCAAACGGCTCCGGCACCTTTATTTTCTGGGTTTCCTCTTCTTTTTCTTCGGAAAGCAGGGCTTCCGGAATCATCTCTCTCTGCTGCAGCGCCGCCGCCACGGAAGAAGCCACAAAATCATAGAGGTAGCTGCCGCCGGTGAAGCGTACATCCATTTTCGTGGGATGTACATTCACATCCACCATTTCCGTATCAATGGTAAAATGCAGAACGGTAAAGGGGAATTTGTGCTGCATTAAATAATTGCTGTAGCCGTCTTCCAAAGCCTTGGCAATCAGGCTGCTTTTTATGTATCTGCCGTTAATGTAATAATTTTCAAAGTTGCGGTTGGAACGGTTCAAAATCGGCTTTCCAAGATACCCTTCCACCTTGATGCCCTTGGTTTCCTTTACAAAGGGAAGAAGCTGGGATGCCGTTTCCTTGCCGTAAATCCGGTAAATGACTTCTTTTAAGTTGCCGTTGCCGGAGGTGTGGAATTTGACCTGTCCGTTTACCATAAGCTTAAATGCGGTATCCGGGCGGGACAGAGCCATATGCTCCATTAAGTCGATGATATAGCCGCCCTCGGTCATGGGCTGTTTTAAGAATTTGCGCCGTACCGGTGTATTGAAAAACAGATTTTTCACAAGCACCGTGGTACCTGTGGGGGCACCGATTTCGGAGCATTCCTTTTCCACGGCACCCTCGCAGACATAACGGACGCCGGTTAAATTTTCTTCTGTTTTGGTAATCAGCTCCACCTGCGCTACGGCACAGATACTGGAAAGCGCCTCACCGCGGAAGCCTAAGCTTACCACATGGGTCAAATCCTCCGCCGAGCGGATTTTACTGGTCGCATGCCGCATGAAGGCATTTCGTATCTGGGAACTGTCGATGCCGCTGCCGTTGTCGGTGACGCGGATAAAGGTGATGCCGCCTTCTTTGATTTCCACGGTTATGGCATCCGCACCTGCATCCAGGGCATTTTCCACCAGTTCCTTCACCACACTGCTGGGGCGTTCTACGACTTCGCCCGCCGCAATTTTATCAATGGTGGCAGAATCAAGAATCTGTATTGCTGTCATGGGTTTCCTTTCTACGGCAGTTCCTTAATGGGAAGGAGTCTGCCAGCGGTTGTTCAGTTTACTCTGCAGACGGTATAAGGTGTTTAAGGCGTCAATGGGCGTCATGGTGCTTAAATCCGTTTCCTTGATTTCCCTGATGACATCCTCATCCTTTACCGTTTCAAATAAAGACATCTGCGCCATATCCACTTCGTCCAGATGCTCCGCCTTTTTGGGCTTGGCATCTCCCTTTACGTCTATGGCGATACTCTGTACTTTTTCGGTGATATCGTTGTCGGAAAGCTGTTTTACGATTTCCTTGGCACGGTCAATGACCATGTCGGGCACACCTGCCAGACGGGCTACCTGGATACCGTAGCTCTTGTCCGCTCCGCCCCTTACAATTTTCCGTAAAAACACAATGTCGTCCCCGCACTCCTTGACGGCGATGCAGTAATTGTTGACATTGCTCATTTTGCCTTCCAGTTCGGTCAGTTCGTGGTAATGGGTGGCAAATAAAGTCTTGGCACCCAGTAACCTCCGGTTGCTGATATGCTCTATGACTGCCCAGGCGATGGAAAGGCCGTCGAAGGTGGAGGTGCCTCTGCCGATTTCGTCTAAAACAAGAAGGCTGTTGGAGGTGGCATTCCGTAAAATATTGGCAACCTCGTTCATTTCCACCATAAACGTGGACTGACCGCTTGCCAAATCGTCCGAAGCGCCCACACGGGTGAAAATACGGTCCACAATGCCGATATTGGCGCTCTTTGCCGGAACAAAGCTGCCAATCTGCGCCATCAGAACGATTAACGCCGTCTGCCGCATGTAGGTGGATTTACCTGCCATGTTGGGACCGGTGATGACGGAAATACAATGGCTTCCGTTGTCTAAGTAGGTATCGTTTGCAATGAACATGTCATTGTCAATCATCTGTTCCACTACCGGGTGTCTGCCGTCCTTGATGTCGATGACCCCCTTTTCGTTTAACTTCGGGCGCACATAGCCGTTTCGTTCCGCCACTAAGGAAAGGGAGGCATAGACATCCAACTTGGCAACCGCCTTGGCGGTTTTCTGGATGCGGTCCATTTCCGCCGCAATGGCTTCCCTGATTTTACAGAACAAATCGTATTCCAGCGTGCAGAGCTTGTCCTCTGCGTTTAAGATGGTGTCCTCTAACTCCTTTAACCGGGGCGTGGTATAACGCTCGGCGTTGGCAAGGGTCTGCTTGCGCACATAGTCATCGGGAACTAAGGACGCGTAGGAATTTGTAACTTCAAAATAATAACCGAATACCTTATTGTACTTGATTTTTAAGTTCTTGATGCCGGTGCGTTCCCTGTCCTCTTCCTCTAAATTGGCAAGCCAGGTTTTGCCGTCCTGCTTGGCATGCATCAGCCGGTCAATATCCTCGTCAAAGCCTTCTTTGATAAAGCCGCCCTCTCTGATGGAAAAAGGAGGGTCCTCGCAGATGGCGTTTTCAATGAGAGTGCAGATGTCCGTAAGGGGGTCAATTTCGTCCCGGATAAAGGAAAGCTCCGCCTTTTCAAAGGAAGCCATGACCGCCTTGATGGGCGGCAGCATCTGTAAGGAATTGCGGAAAGCAATCATATCCCTGGGATTGGCGGTCTTAAAGCTGATACGGCCGAGCAGACGCTCCAGGTCGTAAATGGGATTTAAGTACTCCCGGATTTCATCCCTGGTAATGGGGTCCTTGTTTAATTCGGAAATGGCGTCCAGTCTGTCCTCAATGGCTTTTTTCTCAATGAGGGGTTGCTCCGCAAAATTACGGAGCATTCTGCCGCCCATGGCGGTTTTCGTCTTGTCAAGCACCCATAAAAGGGAGCCTCTCTTCTGTTTTTCCCGAAGGGTTTCCACTAACTCTAAGTTACGTCTGGTCGAGCTGTCAAGCAGCATGAATTTGCTGGTTAAATACGGAGTGATGTGGCGGATATGCTCCAGGGAAGTCTTCTGGGTATCGTAAAGGTAGGTAAGAAGCGCTCCTGCCGCAATAAAACCAATGGGGAAATCGTCAATGCCGAGACCGATGAGTGTATTCACATGAAAATGCTTCATCAGACACTTTCTTGCATTGTCATCGTCAAAATAATGGGCTTCCAGAGCGGATAAGCTGATGCCCAGCCGTCCCCGTAAGTCCTCGATATCCATTCCGCTGACTAAAAAGGCATCGTTGCAGATGATTTCCTTCGGCTGGTACTTGATGATTTCGTCCATGAGCTTGCGCAAATCGTCCACTTCCGTCACATAGTAGTCGCCGGTGGTGACATCCGCCACGGAAACACCGATTTTTGTCGGCATATAGGTTACGCACATCAGATAATTGTTCCGGTTTTCTTCGAGCGCATTGGCATCGATATTGGTGCCGGGGGTAACGATACGGACAACCTCTCTTTTTACCAGTCCCTTGGCAAGCTTCGGGTCCTCCACCTGTTCACAGATGGCTACCTTGTACCCCTTGCTGACCAGTTTGTTCAAATAGCCTTCCACCGCATGATAGGGCACGCCGCACATGGGCGCCCGTTCTTCCTGCCCGCAGTCCTTTCCCGTAAGGGTAATCTCCAGTTCCCGGGAAGCCGTCAGGGCATCTTCAAAAAACATTTCGTAGAAATCTCCCAGTCTGTAAAAAAGAATACAGTCGGGATATTCCTTTTTGGTTTCCAAGTATTTCTGCATCATGGGTGTAAATTCAGCCACTTTTGTATACTCCTGTTCGTCAAAAATGCGGATGTGCCATATATGCACACCCACTCATATTATACTACAAAATATAGTTATTGTAAATCTTGTGCCCGCTTCATGGCATCATTTATATGCGCACAGAAATTGTCCGCTCCCACTTCCTCGTAGAAGCCCGCCTTGTGCATAATGGACATCGGCTGGCTGTTTACATGGGAGAAAATAAGGGTTACCTTTTTCTTCTGGCATTCCTTATACAGTCTCTCAAAGTTCCGCATGGCGGTGGAGTCAATGGCATTTACGCTTCGCATACGCAGAATGAGGCATTTTGCATTGTCCTGCACGGCAATCTTTAAGAGCTTGTCGGCAGCGCCGAAGAACATGGGACCGGTAATTTCGTATACCACGGTATTTTTCGGCACGTTCATCATGGTGCCCTCCGGGTCATCCTCCGGCTCCACGTACTTCCAGCCGGCAACCTCGGTCACATCGCTCATACGCTTCATGAACAGAATACAGGTCAAGATAAGACCTACTTCAATGGCAACCACCAGGTCAAATACCACGGTCAGCACAAAGGTTAAGACCAGTACTAAAATATCGCTCTTGGGTGCGGTTTTGCAAAGGTTTACAAACTCTCTCCAGCCGCACATATTGTAAGCTACCATAAACAGAATGGCGGCAATGGCGGGCATGGGAATGAGTGCCGCATACGGCATCAGCACCACTAAAATAAGCAGTAAGGTAACGGAATGCACCATACCGGCAATGGGGGTTCTGCCGCCGTTTTTGATATTGGCTGCGGTTCTGGCAATGGCTCCCGTAGCGGGAATACCGCCGAACAGTGCGGAAGCAATGTTGCCGGCGCCCTGTGCCACAAGCTCCATATTGGAACGGTGTCTGGAGTTTACCATGGAGTCTGCCACCACGCAGGAAAGCAGGGACTCGATACCTGCCAAAATGGCAATGGTAAAGGCATCCGGTACCAGGGACTCAATGGTTTTCAAATCCGCATGCGGCAGGGAAAATGCCGGAAGTTTCGCGGAAATAGTATACAAATCGCCGATGGTGTTGACCGGAAGATTTAAGAGGGCTACCAGTGCACTGCTCACTAAAACGGCAATTAAGGATGCGGGGATTTTATTCAAAAATCCGGGCAGATACGGCCAGGCAATGAGAATGACCATACACAGGGCTCCCACGCCGAGCGCCCACCAGTTGATGGTGGCGATAAAACGGAAATCCGCGGAAAGCTTGTCCATGGTGTCGATAAGGGGCTCCTCTGTCACAATGGTAAGGCCTAAAAAGTCCTTAATCTGACCGATAAAAATCGTGACCGCAATACCGGCGGTAAAACCGGTGGTAATGGTATAGGGAATGAACTTAATCAGGGAACCGAAACGAAACAGTCCCATTAAAATCAAGATAATGCCCGCCGTAATGGTGGCAATGATTAAGCCGTCCATACCGGCTCTCGCCACAATGCCCGCCACGATGGTGGCAAAGGCCGCGGTCGGTCCGGCTATCTGCACACGGCTGCCGCCCAAAAAGGAAATCACAAAGCCCGCTACAATGGCGGTGTAAATACCTTTTTCCGGGGTGACGCCGCTCGCCAGTGCCAAAGCAATGGATAAGGGCAGCGCAATGATTGCCACGATAATACCTGCCACCACATCTTTTACGAACTGCTCTTTGGTGTAGGTTTTCATGACAGAAAACAACTTCGGTTTCAATTTTTCTTTTTCCATAATTTTTTTCGGGGAAATCTCCCCTCTCCTCATAAGTTTCTATTAAACAAGCTCGCCGAGATAATAAAATCCCTGACAGGAGCTTAGTTTCACATTGACAATCTTACCGATTAAAGACGTGTCTCCATTGAAATGCACAATGGTGTTGTTGGAAAGCCTGCCGGTTAAAAGACTTGCATCCTGCTCATTCTGCTCTTCCACCAGTGCTTCCATGACCATGCCTTCGTAACGTTTTACCCGTTCCCTGGCGGTTTCCTGCACCACTTTTAAGAGCTTGTTGAAGCCTTCTTTTACAATTTCCTCGGGCACCTGTTCCATGGCTGCCGCGGGCGTGCCGCTTCGCTTGGAATAAATAAACGTAAAGGCATTGTCGTACTGGATTTCCTTTACCACTTCAATGGTTTCTTCCACATCCGCAAGAGTTTCGCCGGGGAAGCCCACGATTAAGTCGGTGGTAATTGCCATATCGGGGATTTCTTCCCGGATATGCTTTGCCAGAGCGATGTACTGCTCCTTGGTGTAAACACGGTTCATGGCTTTCAAAATCTTGTTGGAGCCCGCCTGCAGGGGAAGGTGCAGATGACGGCAGATTTTTTTGCTGTGCTTCATCACCTGAATTAAATCCTCGGACAAATCCTTGGGATGGGAGGTCATAAAGCGGATACGCTGTAAGCCTTCGATTTTTTCCACTTCCTGCAAAAGTTCCGCAAAGGTAATGGGCTCCTCTAAATTTTTGCCGTAGGAGTTTACGTTCTGGCCGAGCAGCATGATTTCCACCACGCCGTCCGCTACCAGTCCTTCGATTTCCCGGATAATATCCTTGGGATTGCGGCTTCTCTCCCGTCCTCTTACATAGGGAACGATGCAGTAGCTGCAGAAATTGTTGCAGCCGAACATGATGTTGATGCCGGATTTGAAGGGATATTTCCGTTCCACGGGAAGGTCTTCCACGATTTTGTCCGTGTCCTTCCAGATATCGATGAGCATACCCTTATTTTCAAAGGATGCGGTCAGAAGCTCCGCAAATTTATAAATATTGTGGGTGCCGAAAATCAGGTCCACAAAACGGTAGCTTTCCCTTATTTTTTCGATGACGCCGGGTTCCTGCATCATACAGCCGCAGAGAGCGATTTTCATGTGGGGATTTTTCTTCTTAAAGCCCTTCACTTCGCCCAGTCTGCCGTAAACACGCTGGTTGGCGTTGTCTCTTACGGTACAGGTGTTGAAGATGACGAAATCCGCATCCTCTTCTTCCTTCTTTTCAAAGCCTACATACTCTAAAATACCCTCTAATTTTTCGGAGTCCCTGGCATTCATCTGGCACCCGAAGGTGGTAACGTGGAAGGTGGGCGTTCTCTGTAAGGTTTCTTTTAAGCGTTCCGTATACTGACGGGCTTTGCCCATGAAATAATACTGGCGTAAGGGTTCTTCGGCGGGCGCGAGAGCTGTTAAATCCAGGCTTTCTATCTGCGCTTCGATTTCTCTGTTCATATCTGTTAATCCTTTCTTTTCTCTGTAAACCGGTGCTTACGCATATTTTTGCAGCAAAGCAATCAGAAATTCCGTAATTTTTTCCATGGACTGCACGCAGGCATATTCGTATCTGCCGTGGCAGTTATGGCTGCCTGTTCCGAGGTTGGGACAGGGAAGCCCCATAAAGGAAAGTCTGGCGCCGTCGGTACCGCCGCGGATGGGCTGGATAATGGGGGTAATGCCCATTTCTTCCATGGTTTCTCTGGCATTGTCAATCAGATGCATATGCTCTTCCATGACTTCCCGCATATTGTAATAGGAGTCCTTTAAGGAAATGGTTACGGTTCCTTCGCCGTATTTTTCATTCAAAAACTCTCCTGCTTTTACAAACAGTTCTTTTTTTCTGTTAAATTTATTCTTATCGTGGTCGCGTATAATGTAGTCCGCCGTGGTTTCATCCACATTGCCTTCGATGGCATCTAAATGGAAAAAGCCTTCGTACCCCTCCGTATACATGGGGTTCTGTTCTGCCGGAAGCAGGGACTGGAATTCCTGTGCAAGCAGAATGGCATTTTTCATTTTGTTTTTGGCATCACCGGGATGTACGCTTCTGCCGCGGAAGGTTACCTTGGCGCCTGCCGCATTGAAGTTTTCATATTCCAGTTCGCCGATGCGTCCGCCGTCCACCGTATAGGCAAAATCGGTGCCGAACAGCGGAACGTCAAAAAAATCGGGGCCTGCACCCACTTCTTCATCCGGGGTAAAGCCGATTTTAACAGTGCCGTGAGGAACTTCGGGATGGGTAAGCAGATACTCCGCCATTGCCATGATTTCCGCCACACCCGCTTTGTCGTCCGCGCCAAGTAAGGTTTTACCATCCGTCACAATCAAATCCTCACCCTTATAAAGAAGCAGGCTGGGGAAATCCTTAGGAGAAAGCACAATGCCGTCTTCCTCGGAAAGCACAATGTCCGAGCCGTCATACTGCTTTACGATACGGGGATTTACATTGGTGTCCGTAACCGCCGGAGACGTGTCCATATGGGCGATAAACCCAAGCACCTTTTGGGAGCCGGTGTTGCCGGGAACGGTAGCGTACACATAGCAGTGTTCCCTGTCGTAAATCACGTCGGAAGCGCCCATTTCCTGCAGCTCTTTGTATAAAAGCTTTGCCAGATCGTGCTGTTTTGCCGTACTGGGATGCAAATCGTTTTCCGCAGACTGGGTATCAATTTTTACATATCTTAAAAAGTTGTCAATAACCTTGCTCATGTTCTTTTCCTTCCGGATTTGTTTTTTATCCACGAATTTGTCCGTTTCCGTGAATCTGGTATTTATAGGAAGTCAGCTCCTTTAAGCCCATGGGGCCTCTGGCGTGCAGCTTCTGGGTGCTGATGCCGATTTCCGCACCGAAACCGAATTCAAAGCCGTCCGTAAACCGGGTGGAGGCATTCACATAAACGCAGGCGGCGTCAATTTCCTTTAAGAATTTCTCCGCCGTAATTTCGTTCTTTGTAATGATGGCTTCGGAATGCTTGGTGTTGTATTTGTTGATGTGGGCAATGGCTTCGTCCACATCTGCAACGGTCTTCATGGAAATAATGTAGTCCAGGTATTCGCTGGCGTAATCCTCTTCCGTTGCGGGCAGACAGTCGGAAAGCACTTCCCGCACCGCTTCGTCGCCGCGCATTTCCACATGATGGGCACGCAGTCCTTCCGCCAATACCGGCAGGAACGCATCCTTGATATCCTTATGGATAACCAGGGATTCACAGGCGTTGCAGACACCGATTCTCTGTGTTTTGGCGTTGATGATGATATTGACTGCCATATTTAAATCCGCTTCCTTATCCACATAAATGTGGCAGTTGCCGGTACCGGTTTCAATGACGGGAATGGTGCTGTTTTCCACTACACTGCGGATTAAGCCCGCACCGCCTCTGGGAATGAGCACATCCACATATTCCTTCATCTTCATGAATGCTTTGGTGATTTCCCTGTCCCCGCTGTCGATAAGCTGCAGGGCATCCGCACAAATACCGCTCTCCTGCAAGGCATTCCGGAGCACAACGGTAATTGCCTTATTGGATAAAAGTGCATCGCTGCCGCCTTTTAAGATAACCGCATTTCCCGCTTTGAAGCATAAACCGAAAGCATCCGCCGTCACGTTGGGGCGGGATTCGTAAATAATGCCGATAACACCCAAGGGAACCCGCACCTTGCTGATTTTAAGACCGTTGGGGCGGATAAAGGTATCCATGATTTCCCCGATGGGGTCCTCCAAAGCCGCAATCTGGCGGAGTCCCTCTGCCATGGCGGCAATTCTTGTTTCGGTCAGGGCAAGGCGATCCAGCAGTCCTTCATGCATGCCTTTTTCTTTTCCTGCCTTTAAGTCCTTTTCGTTGGCGGAAAGAATTTCTTCCGTATGGGAAAGCAAAGCCTCTGATGCATGCAGCAGAGCCTTATTTTTCTCGGTTGCCGTTAATTTCTGCAGGGCGTACTTGGCATTTACCGCACGCGCGCCCATTTCCTTTAACACATTTTCATCCATCCCGTTTTCCGTCCTTTCTGTATCACAGGCAGATAACCTGCTTGGGTTTTATGTCGCCCGGCTCCTCTTCAATATCATTTACCATCTGGCAGTCAAAGCCTATGGCAATGGTATGCAGAGCTTCTTTCTCCTGTAAGTATCTGTCGTAAAAGCCTTTTCCGTAGCCGATGCGGCTTCGCTTCCTATCAAATACCAGTCCCGGCATAATCATCAGGGTATTGTTTACTTTTTCTTCCGTATACACAAAGGGATTTTCCGCAGGCGGTTCTAAAATACCGCCGTAGCCCTTGGTAAGGAGCGTATCTTTCGTGAAGCGGAAAAATTCCATGGTTCCGTCTTTGACCGACAGCACTTTCGGCAGATACACCGTTTTTCCGTGGTTCAGAGCATCCTTTATGATTTCTTCCGTGGAAATCTCGCTGCCAAAGCTTTTATAGACAAGAATATCAGTGGCAGAATAATACCACTGATGTCCTAAGATTCTGTCTGTAATTAAAACCTCTGAGCGAAAGCGTCTGTCAAAGGAAATTTCCCGGCGCTTTTGTAAAATCTGAGTTCGTAATGTTTCCTTGGATTCCATGGCGTTTAGTTTTCTGCTTTTCCGGTATCAAATTTTTTACCTAAGTTTTCCACAGAACCGTCTTCGTTCAAAATGTCAATGTTGTCTAACTGGGAACGCAGGTTTTTCTTTACACTGTCAATATATTCCCGACGCAGCTTTGTCTGCTCTTCTTTTTCTTCTGCGGTCAGTCCTTCTTTCTGGGACTTGTGGTACAATGCATTGATTCTTGCAATTTTTTCATCAATATCGTTCATTTTACTCCTCTTTCCGGTGCGTAAAAAAGGTGCACCATTAATCATGCTTATGTAACTGGTCTACAAAGGTAGGTAAATCAAAGGACTCATCCTTATGCGCCACAAACAGTGTGCCTTCCTTTTCCCCGTTGATGATGCGGTGCAGGATACCGATATCCCTGCTGTTGGCAATGACCATGTCCGCACCTACATTGGTGGCAATCTTGGCTGCCGTCATCTTGGTGTTCATGCCGCCGGTTCCCACATTGCTGCCGGTGCTTTCCTTGCCCATGCTCATGTAGGTGTCGTTTAGCTCTTCCACCGTGTCAATAAAGGTGGCATCGGGATTTTTACGCGGGTCATCCGTATAAAGACCGTCGATATCCGATAATAAAATCAGAAGGTCCGCCTCCACCAGTGCGGAAACAATGGCGGACAGAGTATCGTTATCCCCAATCAGGGTGTCGTTGTCCTTGTCGAAGTTAAGCTCATAGGTGGCAATCGTATCGTTTTCGTTGACGATGGGAATAATGCCCATCCTTAAAAGCTCCATGAACGTGTTGTGGGCATTGAAGCGGTTCATATTGTCCACGATGGTGTTCTTTGTCATCAGAATCTGGGCTACAATCTGGTTGTATTCCGCAAAAATCTTCTGATAGGTCATCATGAGTCTTGCCTGTCCCACTGCCGCGCATGCCTGCTTGAACGCAAGCGGTGTCTCGGCTTTTTCTCCGCTGCGGAAAGGCTGCACTGCCTTTTTTCCCACCGCAATGGCGCCGCTGGTAACCAAAACCACGTCCTTGCCCTGGTTGCGGATATCGCAAAGCTCTCGGACAAGCTTCTCCAGCTTCGTGTAATCGAGGTCCCCGGTCTCCTTGTGCTGCAGGGAGGAAGAGCCGATTTTCACCACGATTCTCTTTTTATCTTTCATAAGTTCTCTGTAATTCATTTCCTTAATCCCCGTGTCTTTCCATTACCTGTATAATGTATTTTCTTTTTCCCTGTTTTACATGCAAACCTATTCTACTTTATATTTTTTTATCCGTCAACGTACATTTTCCCCTTGTGACAGACTCTTAACAACCGCCTCCGCGGTTTTGATGCCATCCATGGCTGCGGAGGTTATGCCGCCTGCAAAACCGGCGCCCTCGCCGCAGGGGAACAGCCCCTTTACGGATGCCTCCAAGGACGCATCGTCCCTTAAAATCCGAACAGGGGAGGATGTACGGCTTTCCACACCGGAAAACAACGTGTCGCCCCTATCAAAGCCTTTTATTTTACGTCCGAATTTTTCCATGCCGGAAACAAGGTCTTTTGCCAAAAAGGAAGGGAAAATGCCGGTCAAATCCGCCCAGCCGTATTCGCCCTTCATGGCAGGCAGGAAGGTCATGCCGTCTTGGGGGTCCGCTTCCTTTCCTTCCGTTCTTTTCCGGAAGCTTTCATAAGTCTGCACCGGGATTTTTCCCTGGCAGAGTTCATACGCTCTTTTTTCCAGTTCCCGCTGAAAAGCCACACCGGATAACGGCGATAAATCCCCGTAGTCCTCCGGGTTTATGGTAACGATGATGGCGCTGTTGGCATTTTTACCGCCTCTGTCGCTGTAGCTCATGCCGTTGACGCAGAGATGTCCGGGCTCCGAGGAAGCATTTACCACATAGCCGCCGGGGCACATACAGAAGGAATACACGCCCTTACCGTCCTCTGCCTTTTCCGCCACCTTGTAAGTGGCAGCCGGGAGGTCGTAGGGACAGTTTTTCCCGTACTGGCTGTCATTTATCATCTGCTGGGAATGCTCGGCACGGACGCCCACCGCAAAGGGCTTGGCTTCCATGGGCACACTCTTTTTAAGAAGCATGGCAAACGTATCCCTGGCACTGTGGCCGGGAGCCAGTATCACGGTTCTTACAGGCAGCACCTCTTCCCCGTTAATTTTTACCCCGGCAACGGCTCCGTTTTCCGTCAGGATATCCGTTACGCAGCTTTCAAACCGCACTTCGCCGCCCAGACGGATGATTTCCTGCCGCATGTTTTTTACCACGTCCCGCAGGATGTCCGTACCGATGTGGGGCTTGTTCTCATAAAGAATGGCTTCCGGTGCACCGAATTTCACAAACAGACGGAGCACCTCTTTGTTTCTGCCGTATTTATCTTTGACCAGTGTATTTAATTTACCGTCGGAAAACGTACCGGCGCCGCCTTCTCCGAACTGCACGTTGGAGTCGGGCTTTAAGAAACCGGTCTTCCAGAATTTCTCTACGTCCGCCTGTCTGTTATCCACATCCCTGCCGCGTTCCAGCACCACGGGCTTAAGACCGGCGCACGCCAGAAAATAGGCGCAGAAAAGTCCCGCAGGTCCCATACCGATGACCACCGGGTGCTTTGTTCCTTCCGGGAAAGATACCTTCGGAAAATGATATCCCTCCGGTTCCGCAAGGCTTACCTGCTTGTCGTGACAGTTTTTCAAAATCTGTTTTTCGCCGCTTACCTGCACCAGCACCGTATAGATAAAGTAAAGCTCCGGCTTTTTTCTGGCATCTATGGATTTCTTTTCAATGCTTAGTTTCTCTATTTTTTCTTCCGGCACCCGCAGGATTTTCGCCACCTTTTTCTTTAAAAGAGAGGTTGGCTGGCCGGGTGTTAATTTTAACTGTTGTATCCGTATCATGAATTATCTTCTTTCCCCTTCCGTGAAGTCTTTCACAGAAGTTTTTTACTTATGCGTCTGGGCTGCCTGTTTACCCGCCGTATAGCCGGATGCCCATGCCCAGTGCAGGTTGTAGCCGCCGCATTTGCCGTCAATATCGAGGATTTCTCCGGCAAGATATAGTCCCGGCACCTTTTTGGAGGCAAGCTGTGCGTTTACTTCCGAAAAAGGCACGCCGCCGGCGCTGACCTGTGCCTGGTCAAAACTGTTGGTGCCGGTTATGGTAACGGCAAATTTTTTACAGTACGCATAAAACTGCGCTCTCTTTTCCGGTGTTATTTTTTTAAGGGGCGTATCGGGTGCAATGCCGGAAAGCTTTAAGAAAAGCTGTGTTACCTTTTTGTTCAAAAGTCCGGTAAAGAATTCTTCCGCCGTCATGGCGCCGCTTCCGTTTTTCTCTCTCTCCCGCATGGTATGAGTAAAAGTCTCTTCGCTCATTCGTGGAAACAAATCTATGTAGGCTTCTGTCTTTTTACCCTCTGCCACGGCATAGGACGCCAGTCGGCTTAACTGGAAGGTTACGATGCCGGAAATACCGTAATCGGTAAACTGCATCTCTCCGCTTTCTTCCCCTGCTTTTTTGCCGTTTATAAGAAGGGTCAGCCGGCATTCCGCACGCACACCGGAAATGGATTTTAAGAAGGGTTCCTTTGCCTTAAGCTGCACCAGCGCGGGAACCACCGGCACTACGGTATGTCCCAGGGCGGAAAGCAGGGAAAAGCCGTTGCCGTCGGAACCGGTTTTCGGCGCCGCCTTGCCGCCACAGCAGACAATAACCCGGTCATAGCTTTCCTTTGCGGTTTCGTTTTCGGTTTTGCTTAAAACCGTAAGCATTCCGTTTTTCTGCCGGATACTGCTTACCATGCTGTCCGTTACGGTGCGGATTTGTTTTTTCTTTAAGAGGATACGGAAAATATCCAGCACCGTGGACGCCTGTTCCGAATACGGATAAAGATACCCGTTTTTCTCCCGGCTTAACATGCCCGCCCGTTCAAAAAAACGGACGGCATCCTCCGGGGTAAAATCCTCAAGAATTTGGGCAGGGATACGTAAATCACTGCCGTAATACTGTTCTATGGACATTTGCCGGTTGGAAAAATTGCATTTGCCGTTGCCGGTTGCCAGTATCTTTTTTCCCACTCGGTCATTTCGTTCATATATAGTGACGTCCGCTCCGGCATCCGCCGCCGTGACGGCAGCCATCAGCCCGGAAGCGCCGCCTCCGATAACCGCTATTTTCATGTTTCTACCTCTATCATTCCCTAAGCTACAGGCATCCCGTAACCTTCCGGCTTTTCATAACCTGCAGCTTTTAGCTGCTGTAGGTTTCGAGAAAACGGTACAGGGCTTCTTCGTTTTCCACATACATGCCGATGATGAGCTCCCGCTGCAGCTCCTCCGGCAGCCTGTCCGCCTCGATTTCCGTGTACTGGTAAACCGTTTCCCTGTCGTCGCACAAAACCACAATTTTTCCGTCCGACAAATTCAGGTAAAAGCTTTTGGTGGGTTCCACATACACATAGTCCATGCGGATGACCACCCGTTCCCCGGAAAAAGAAAGCACCTCCAGTCCGGTAAAGCCTCTTTCTAACTCCGACAACGGCGGAGAAGCCTCGTAGCGCTCCATGGCTGCCACAAACTCTTCCCGGTTCATGCCAAGATATGCCTGGGGAACCTTTCCCACACTCTCCACCGTGGTTTCTCTTTTTTTATCGTGCTCTTCCAGCACGTAGTCCGTATCCGCGGACAAAGTGTCCTCATCGGCGCCGTTTACCGGCATCTCATTTCTCGAAAGGACAATTTCCTGCCTCTCAATCGGCAATGTTTCCTGTACGGACATTTTTTCCCTGCCGGCGTTTTTCTCCTGCACCCGGCAGATGACCGCCACACCGGAGAAAAATCCCAAAATCATAATTAACAGGGTATAAGTCAAAAATAAACTGATACTTTTTATATGTTTCATCGCTCTCACTCCATATATACAAGTATCAGCTTATTTAAGCAGTTTATTCATTTAGGAAAGAAGATTTGCGCGGTTTGCCACCTTTCCGATTACTTTACCCAAGGGGAAGCACACAAGGTCTTTCTTCCGGATACAACGTAAAAACAAAAGTAAAAAGACATACAGGACAAAACCCACTGCCAAAGAAATCAGCAGGGCTAAAAATCCTACGGATAAGGAAGCCATTGCCTTTGTCAGGGCAAACAGCGCTCCCGCCGTTAAGCCTGCGGAAATCAGGGGCATCAGCACCATACGCACCCATTCTATGCAGATAATCATGTACCGGTGTACCAAAAGCGCCGTGGAAAGTGCTAAAATTACGGCAAATACCAGCGTACCGACTACCAGTGCCATGACATTTCCGTTCATGCTCTTTAAGCAGACAGAAACGGTCAGCACAAATCCGGCAAAAGCACCGAGTGTACAAAGCAGCGCCATCTTCTGTCTGCCGGTATCCCTGAGAATATACAGGAAAAAGATGCCGGCGGCTAAAAACATGGGAAGCAGGCAGCCCGCCCGTAACATCAGCACCAGTAACGTATGCTCTCCTTTTCCGAAGAACGTTTCTGCCAGACAGCCGGGAATCACCGCATTGTAAGCCGTAAAGAAAAAGCCGGACAAAAACAGTGTCAGCACGGAAACCGAACCGAGCTGCTGCATATTGCGCTTCTCTTCCTTCCGGTAAGCCTGTACCCATTCCAAACGTGCCGGAACGGTAAGCATTAACAGAATAAGAGTTTCCATTCCCATAAGCACCAGAAAGTTACCGTAATAAATACCGAAATCGGAAAATTCCGTATACGTAACAGCCTCCGTTTCCACGGCAGCCGGACCGCTTCTGCTCACCTGATAAAAAAGAAGAAGTCCCGCAAATACAAAGCCTCTTACAAGCATCCGCGTCAGGGCTCCCGTCCATTCGGTCTTTGCGGCATTCACAAGAATATCCTTGCCGTCCTCGGACAGGCGCATGCCCTCTTTGTTCCGCTTATTTCTCTTCAGAAAAAGAAGATACAGAAGTACCAGGAACAAAAGCATCAGTCCATACATGAGCAGGTAGCCTCTTACCGCACCCATGCTGCCGTAATTGCCGGCAAGACTGTCATTCTGCAAAAGCTTTCCCGCCTTCTCTCCATAAGCGTATTCCTTACGGGCAAACAGTAAAATAAACGGAATACCTAAAATCTGCAGAAGCACACCGGATAAAAGCTTGGGCATTCCGGTGCCCATTCCCTGAAAATACCCGTAAAACGCCTGCACAAAAGAAGAAAGCAGAAAAACAATGGCAAAATTGCGCATGGCAAGGTAGGTGTACTCACCCAAGAAACCTCTGTGACTTTCCATAATCTTAGACAGAATATAGAAGAAAAGACTTCCCAGAACGCCGATGACCGCTGTGTAAACAAACATGGTTTTCCAGACTTTTCCGGCATTTTTGAACTGCTCCTTTGTCATCCGGGAACGTATCATACGGAACAGATACTCCGGCAGCCAGCATAAAAACAGACTGCTTATGACGGCAAACAACTCATAGATAAAGGAAAAATCCGCGATGCCGTCCTTTTTTATCACATTGCTTAAAAGACCGATGGTAAACAACCCAATCAGGGAAATGCATAAATCCCATCTTTTTCTTCTGATTTCACTTTTTATCATGCCGTTCTTACCTTTCTTCTCTGGTGATATGTAAGCCCGCCAGCACATCTTCCTGCTTGGCTTCCATAACTTTGGCTTCTTCCGGCTCCATATGGTCATAACCGCATAAATGCAGCATGCTGTGTGCAATTAAAAAGGCAAATTCCCTGAGTTCGGAGTGTCCGTAGCTTTCCGCCTGCTCCTTTACTTTGTCAGCCGAAAGAATAATATCGCCCAAAAGCAGCTCCCCGCTTTCCGGGTCAAAATAATCCGCTTCGTGCTCTTCTAAGTGGGAAAAATCCGCCGGAGTTTCAAAATCCAGATTGGGAAAGGAAAGCACGTCCGTAGCACGGTCAATCTGACGGTAGGAGGCATTGTAGGTACGGATGCCTTCGTTGTCCGTAATGAGAAGATTTACCTGCGCCTCATAAGGACATCCTTCCTGCAGAAGCACCGCATCCGCTACTTTATCAAGGATTTCTTCTTCCGAAAACGGAAATGTAATCTCTGTTTCATTTTCAACGTAGGAAGTCATAATATAATTTTTCCTCCTTAAAGATTTTTTTCATTCGGTTCCACTCCGCAAAGGTCAGCTCACTGTTCTGTAAGCTGCCGGACTCCCATTTTTTCTGAAAGACCGTTTCGATAACGGCCGCATAGTCTATTTTCGTATCCTGCTTTTTCTCAAACAGATACAGGATGGAGCTGATTACCGCATCCGCCATGTAAACCACTGCCGCTTCCTTGTGGCGGATATCGTTGTTTTTACCGGTAAGCTCCCGCAGAAGCTGTCTGGCATACGGTGGAAAACCGTAGGATACAAACACATCCTCCAAAGCCTTCTCCGGCTCCTCATATAAAATCCCGGCGTTTGCATAATATGCGGCGGTCTTTGCCGCAGCGGCATCCAGGGAAAGCACCTGCGCAATCCGCTCCGAAAAATACGCCCCATGCACCGCCCGGTAATACGCATTTTTATCTTTTTCTTTGATATTTACCAGCAGTTCAAACTCCTGGTCGTTGATTTCCAGATATTTTATCCGGTATTTGAAAATCTCCATACCGGAATACACCTTGAGTAAAATCAGAAGAAGAATGAGGCTGATAATCACGTTCAATGCCGGAATTAAAAACAGCTCCCACTTTAAGGTTTCATTGGCAAACAGCACCACGCAGGCGGTTTCCGCCGCAAATAAAAAGCTTAAGGAAACAAAAAGCGGCAAGGCAATCCGGTATTTTTCGTCCAGACGGGAAAACAGACAGGCTCCCAGCAGTCCGGTGAGCATATACAAAGCAAAGATACTGACGTCAGCTCCCGCAAGCAGCACGGAAAAGGTAAGATAGCTTATCCCCCCGCAGATGCCGGGCAGAAAGCCGCCAAACAGGGACATCATCACAAATACCACTAAAAACGGCCAGCCCGCAGGCGGCAGAAACGCACAGCATAACGAAACCGCAAGACAGATACCGTAGCTGACGGCAAAACGGCTTGTCCACGCAGGAGAAGCATTTTCTTCAGAAAGCCTGTCCTTTTCCGAAAGAGAAAAAAAGCAGGTCAGGAACGCTCCGGTGCCCGCCAGAATGGCGTTCCGCAAAAGCTCTGCTCCGCCGGCATGCTTTAAGAAGCCTCCCGCCGTAACCAGAAGCACGGTTATAACAATCAGTATGCTGTTTATAAGATAAACCGGTTCCTTCTTTTTATTTTCTGCGTCCATCCCTTGAAATCCTGTACTTTACTCTTTCCTGCCGTTTTTCCGTATGGCTTTCGTAGTCCTCGTAAGCCTTGACAATCTTCTGCACCAGAGGATGTCTTACCACGTCCTTGCTGGTCAGATTGCAGAAAGCAATATCGTCTATGTTTTTCAATACCTTCTGTGCCACATCCAGTCCCGATTTGGCATCCCTCGGCAAATCCTTCTGGGAAGAGTCGCCGGTCACAATGACCTTGGAACCGAAACCGATTCGGGTTAAAAACATCTTCATCTGCGCCGGTGTGGTGTTCTGGGCTTCGTCTAAAATAATGTAGGCATTGTCCAGGGTACGTCCTCTCATATAGGCAAGGGGCGCCACTTCAATCAGTCCCTTTTCCATGTTTTTGGCAAAGGTTTCCGCTCCCATAATCTGATACAGGGCATCGTAAAGCGGACGCAGGTACGGGTCCACCTTGCTCTGTAAATCACCCGGCAGGAAGCCTAACTTCTCTCCCGCTTCAATGGCGGGTCTTGTCAGGATAATACGGCTTACTTCGTCCCTCTTAAAAGCGGTAATCGCCATTGCCATGGCAAGGTAGGTCTTGCCGGTACCGGCGGGGCCTAAGCCGAACACAATCATGTTTTTCCGGATAGCATCCACATACGCCTTCTGTCCTAAGGTCTTGGGCTTAATGGGCTTACCGTTAATGGTGTGGCAAATCAAATCCCTGTCGATTTCCCCCAGCGCTTCCGTCTGTTCTTCTTCGGAAAGAGCTATGGCATAATCCACTTTCTGTTCCTCAATATCGCCGCCAAGAGAAGAGGCTTTTTGAAGCTCCGTCAAAATGTCCACGCATCTTTTGACCTTGCTTTCTTCTCCTGTGATGCGGAGCTCTCCGTTCCTATCAGAAACCACAACGGAAAGGTCTTTTTCCAGCTTCTGGATATATCTGTCATTTTCCCCGAAAATTTTCTGCATATGGGCTGCAGGAATTTCGCAGGTATAGGTTATTTCACTCATATTACCATTCCTCTGAAAAAGCTTGCCGTAAAGTAAGCTTTGCTTATTACACTACAAACTTTAGTATACGGAAGTTTTCTTATTTTTTCAATAACTACCTTTCAATTTGCACGCCGATTTTTTCTTCCACCGTCAGTTCTCCGGTCAAAATCCATTTTCCGTCCGCACTGTCCATTTTGACCTGTTTTTCCAGTACGGTAATCTCCTTTTCGGAAAGCCCCTGCAAAATCCGTTTGTATTTTTCGGAAAGCAGGCTTTTTGCCTCTTTCAAGGTATACATGCTTTCCGTGGGCAGGTACTCCCTGTACATCTTTTTACCGAAGGAAACCGGCAGGGAAAAGCCCTTCATAATGCTCACATCCTTCGTTTCCTCCACCATGGTGTAATAGGGAAAGCCCCCTTCTTTTCCAAGCAGGATTTCCTTTCCGAAGAAACGGAATACATATTTTTTCTTTTCCCTGCCGGTGTATACCTTTTCCTCCCGGACAAAGCTCAAGGTTTCGTAAATGTTTTCTTTCCGCCGGATAACAATGTCCGCATCCGCATAGGTTTCCCGGTATTTCCGTATGGTTTCGTCGTCGTTGTAAACGGGCACTTCCCCCGACACCAGAAGGGTGCCCACCTCCACCCTGTCGCCTATTTTTACCATGGGCACACCGCTGCGCACCACCATGGACACAATCGTGCCTTCTTTTTCCGCATACAGGTCCGCAAAGCCTTCTGCTCTGGCGCTCTGCGATACCCCGTCCGCTTCCTTTACGGATATGGCAAGTTCCGTACCGGAAAATTTGGCGGAAATCCACGTAATTTCGGGGAAGGTTTTGCGGGCTTCCTTTTCTAAGGACTCTATGTCCACATTCTTCTTTTGGCAGCCCACAAAAATGCCTTCTTCCTGCAAAAATGCCGTAAAGCGGTCATCCGTGAGGGAATAATTGCCGGTAATGGAAATTTCCCATACAAACCGGGTGGATACAAACCAGAAAAAGCAGGCAAGGCAGAGCCCGAACAGAAAAGCTTTCCGTTTCAGAAGTCCGGGCAGCAAAAAAGGTAGTCCGAATCGCTTCTTTATGACTACCCTTGTTTTGGTTTTTCTTGCTATTTTTCTAAGAGACTTAAAGCCGCTCAAACTGATGCACATGTAATAGGCATCCGCTTCTTTCCGGATGTTCCAGAGCAATATGTTTTTCCCGGCGCACAGGTTAAAAAAGCGTTCCGGTGCAAAGCCCCATACCTTTATGAGGACATAGCCTTTGAGATACCTGATGAATTCAATCAACTCTGCTGCTCCTTACCAAACTGGATATTTGCGATAAATCCGCTGATTTTCATATCTTCATTGGTATAATATTCAATCGTAAGGTGCTTTCCCGTTATTTTCAGAATATCTCCCCTGGTCTGCAGCAGAATGGCATCCTCGCCGTATTCCGCAATCCCCCTGTAATTTTCGATAAAAAGCTCCCGGTTTCCGGTCATGGACAGCTTAAATTCTCCGAGAACCATGTCCCGCGGCAGCTTCAGAGAGTCCGCAAGCAGCTCTCTTCCTGATTTTTTGTTGGTTTTCCTGGTAGTCTTCATGCTACAGTATATGAAAGCCGCGCCGGGGTCATTCCTTATTTATTCCACAATTCCCTTAATCATACGCTTGGGTGCGGGAGGATTTTCGCTGATGGTAATGGCGGCACGGAGGCGTTTTTCCGCTACTTCTTCTTTTTCCTTATCGTTGGCATACAGTACGGCAATGGTGTCCCCTTTCCGCACATAGTCGCCCTTTTTCCTGTTTAAGACAATGCCCACCGATAAGTCTATCACACTGTCCTTCGTTTCCCGTCCGCCGCCTAAGAGCAGGGAACAGATGCCAACTTCTTCGCATTGGATGGCGGAAATATAACCGTCCTTCTCTGCCGTAAGCGGCACTTCCAAACCTGCCTTCGGAAGCAGGGAGGTATCGTAAACCGCTGCCTCATTTCCGCCCTGCGCCGCGACAAATTCCGCCAGTTTCTTAAGAGCACTGCCGTCTTTTATGACCGCCTGCAGCCTTTCTTTGGCTTCTTCCACGGTTTCCGCTTTCTTTCCCACAAGAAGCATTCTGGCGCCCAGCTCTAAACACAGCTCCACAAAGTCCGCAGGTCCTCTGCCGCAGAGGGTGTCAATGGCTTCCTTTACTTCCAGGGCATTTCCCACAGCATAGCCCAAAGGTTCATCCATATCGGAAATCACCGCCACGGTTTTCCGTCCGGCGCCGTTGCCGATTTTTACCATTTCCTTTGCCAGGGCAAAGGAGTCCTCTTCCGTCTTCATGAAAGCGCCGCTTCCGGTCTTGACATCTAAGACAATGCCGTCCGCTCCCGCCGCCAGCTTTTTACTCATAATGGAGCTGGCAATCAGGGACATATTGTCCACGGTAGCCGTAACGTCCCGCAGGGCGTACAGCTTTTTGTCCGCGGGCGCCAAATCCTTTGTCTGTCCCATAATGGCAATGCCGATGGTGTTCACATTATGAATGAACTGCTCCGTGGTAAGATTGGTATGGAACCCCGGAAAGCTTTCCAGTTTGTCAATGGTGCCGCCGGTATGTCCCAGTCCCCTGCCGCTCATTTTGGCAACGGGGATGCCGCAGGCTGCCACCATGGGAGTCAGTGCCAGAGAAGTCTTGTCTCCGACGCCGCCTGTGGAATGCTTGTCCACTTTTATCCCCTTTATACCGGACAAATCCAGGCACTCGCCGCTTTTCTCCATGGCAAGGGTAAGGGCAAGCGTTTCCTCCTCCGTCATGCCCCGAAAGTAAATTGCCATCATCATGGCGGACATCTGGTAATCCGGAATGGTGCCGTCCGTATACCTGTTTATCATTTCGTAAATCTCTTCTTCCGAAAGCGCCATTCCGTTCCGTTTCTTTACGATTAAGTCCGTCATTCTCATAGCCGTTTCCTCCTGTCTGCTATTATCCGTAAACGGATACCTGTAAATTTAATCCACTGATTTTAAAGACTCCGCCATATTGATTTTGTCCAACTTCCGGTTCATAAAACGGTTGACTACGAAGGTAAACAAAAAGGTAAGGCAGATACTGTATACATAGCTTAATGCCGTTATTCTGGTATCAAAGGATACAAGGTCAATGTCTATCTGGCTCATCACAAAGGCATGCAGCCATTTTCCCAAGAAAATGCCCAGCACACAGCCAAACAGGGTCAGCACCGTATTTTCACGGAAGACATAGGCTGCCGTTTCGTTGCGGTAAAAGCCCAGCACCTTAATGGTGGCGATTTCCCGGATGCGTTCCGTGATGTTGATGTTGTTCAGATTATAAAGGACAATAAACGCCAGCGCCGCCGCACAGGCAATAATGACAAAAATAATGTAATTCATGCTGTTCATCATGCCGGAAATACGGGAAAGCATATCCTTGTTTACATTGACGGTGGTAATGCCGTCCGCCTGCATAAGAGCCGCTCCCGCTTCGTGCATATCCGTGTCCGCAGGCAGGATAATGTAGGCGGTTTTGTATTCCGTCTTTCCCATGGCTGCTTCGTACGTTTCCGGGGAAAGATAGACATAATTGTAAATATAGTTTTCGCAGATGCCGCTTATGGTTGCCGTCAGGGTTTTGCCGTCGTCACTGCGCAGGGTAATGCTGTCGCCTACGGATAAACGGAAGGTTTTCGCCAGTTTTTCCGTGAGCACCGCTTCTCCCTTTCCGGGATAGGCAATTTCTGCCTTCTTTGAGGTATGCAGCTTGATATAGTCGCCGATTTCCTCCGGGTACCTCGGCACCACCAAATTGATGGACTTTGTTTTGCCGTCCCCGATTAAATCCATGGATGCCTCTGCGGCATAGGTGCATTTGCCGTCGTATTCCTTCAAAACCTCTTCAAAATCCGCATTTGGTGTCTCTTTTCCGGTATCCTCCTGAAAAGTTGCCTTTAAGTCAAAAACCTGTATTTCTTCGTACTGCATGTCCGCAATCTTGGTAACGGAGTCCCTGACGCCGAAGCCGGTAATCAGAAGCGCCGTACAGCCGCTGATGCCCACAATCATCATGAAGAAACGCTTCTTGTAACGCACAATGTTGCGCACGGAAACCTTCTGTAAAAACTTCAGCCGTTTCCAAATAAAGGGAATGTACTCTAAAAATACCCTCTTTCCGGCTTTCGGCGCCTTGGGACGCATCAGCCTCGCCGCTACTTCCTTAAGCTCGCTGCGGCAGGAAAGGAAGGTGACGCCCATGGAGCAGAACAAAGATGCCAGCACGGAAATCAGCAGCAGATTTTTATCAAAGCAATACTGCATGGAACCGAAATGGTACATAATGCCGTAAGCCCAGTAAATGACCTTGGGGAACAGATAGGTGCCGCCGAAGTAACCGATTAAGCAGCCGGTGATTGCGGCACTGCCGGAATAAAACAGGTATTTCCCCATAATTTTTCCGTCACTGTAGCCCAGCGCCTTCAATACGCCAATCTGGGTACGCTGTTCCTCCACCATGCGGTTCATAGTCGTCATGCAGACCAGCGCCGCTATCAGGAAGAAAAAGACCGGGAATACATTGGCAATGCCGTCCACAATGGAGGAGTCGCTTTCAAAGCATACATAGCCGATATTGGTATCCCTGCCCAGAACATAGGTGGTGGCTTCGGGGATATCCTCTATTTCTTTCCGGGCATCCTCCAGTTTTTCCTCCGCCTCTTTGATTTTATCGTCAAATTCCTGCTTGGATGTTTCGTATTCTGTAAGTCCTTCTTCTAAGTCCTTTTTCGACTCCTGAAGAGTCTGTTCTTTCTCTTTTAAGGTAGTGTCCGCCTGGGCAAGCTGCTCCTTTGCGGCGGCAATCGCCTGTTCTTGTCCGGCAAGCTGCATAAGATAGGCTTCATTTCCAAGTGCGAGTGCCTGCTCTTTCATGGCAGAAAGCGCATTCTCATTGTTTGTAAGCTCGTCCATGGAAGCCTGCCATTCGTTTCTGGCATCCTTAAGCGCTTTTTCACCGTCAGCAAGCTCTTTCTGCCCGTCTTCCAGTTCTTTTAAGGCATCGGCAAGCTTTTCTTCGCCGTCCGCTTTTTCCGTATAGAATTCATCCTCGTTTTCTTTCAAGGTGTCTTCCGCCTCTGCTACGATTTCCCGGTATCTTCTGTCACCGGCTTCCTTACAGTAATCCTCCCATACGGCATCCTTTTCCTTGATAAAATCCTTGTATTCCTCGGAATAAATCTCGTAATCTTCCTCAAATTTCACATAGATTTCAGAATAGTAATCCATGGAAAAGCCTTCCGGCAAAAGGTACATAAAACCGCTTACCGAACCGTTTCCCAGGGAGGTGGTGCCTCTTTCGTACTGGGAATAATAGGACGCCTGCACAATGCCGGTAATGGTATACTCTTTATAAGCAAATCCGTCCAAATCGTCCTTTTTATTGCTTTCTGAGAGTATAATTTTGTCCCCAATGGCATCCTCACCAAAAAGGTTGCTGTCCACCACACACTCATCGGCAGCTTCCGGCATTCTGCCCGCCTTTACGACCACGCCGTTTATATCCGAAAGCAGGGAATGCGCCTTGATGACATGCTCGTTTCCTTCGCTGTCCGTGTAGATAATGTCCGAAAAATAAGCGCCTTCCGCCGCACGGACATCCTCTTTTCCGGCAAAGAACGCCACATCATCGTCCTCAAAGCCAAGGGTGGAAAGCAGACGGTAATCGTATAGCTGCTCTTCTTTTAAGTAATTGTCCGCCGATTTTACCATGACCTGCCGGGTAATCTTTAAGCCCGCAAAAAAGCCGACACCCAGTGCCACAATCGCAAAAATAGCAAGGTATCTGCCCAGACTCTGTTTAATTTCCCGTAAAGTGGTTCTCGCCATCATCGACTTCATACAACCACACTCCGTTCCGCATTCCGATGTGTAAATCTAAAAAACAAATCCTCATTTCCGCCGGTTACCATTCAATCTGCTCTACATCCACAATGTGCTCATTCATACGCATGCCGGTTATGGTGCCGTTTTTCACGGTAATCACCCGGTCCGCCATGGCAGTCAGTGCCTGGTTGTGGGTAATGACCACAACGGTCTTTCCTTTGTTGCGGCAGGTGTCCTGCAAAAGCTTTAACACCGCTTTGCCGGTATTGTAATCCAGTGCGCCGGTAGGCTCGTCGCAAAGCAAAAGCTTGGGATTTTTGGCAAGCGCCCTGGCGATGGCTACACGCTGCTGCTCGCCGCCGGAAAGCTGTGCCGGGAAATTTGCCATACGGTCTTTTAACCCTACCTCCGTAAGCACCTCCGCCGCATCCAGCGGGTCCTTGCAAATCTGGGCTGCCAGCTCCACGTTTTCCAGCGCCGTCAGGTTCTGCACCAGATTGTAAAACTGGAACACAAAGCCCACATCATACCGGCGGTAACCGGTCAGCTTCCGTTTGTTATAGGCGGACACTTCTTCTCCGTCCAGAAACACTTTGCCGTCCGTCAGGCTGTCCATGCCGCCCAGAATATTCAGAATAGTGGTTTTACCGGCTCCGGAAGCCCCCACAATGACGCAGAATTCGCCTTTATTTATTTCAAAATTCACATCATGCAGCGCCTGAATATCCACTTCGCCGGTATGATACACCTTATTTACATGTTGAAATTCCACGAATGCGCTCATAATTTCCTCATCCTTTCGCTTCTGTAGCCGATGCCGCCTTTTCCTTCTTGGAAAGAATTACCATGAAGACAATGCCTGCCGCAAACATGAACAGGGAAATAAACTGGGAAGTGGAAAGAATACCGATTTCTCCCCGGTAATCGTTCCTGAAAAATTCAATGATAAAGCGACCCACACTGTAAAGTAAAAGGTACAGGGCGCTGACCTTGCCGGGGATGCGTTTCTTTCTTCCGTAGTAAAACAGGATGCCGGCAATTACGAACATGCCCGCACTGGAGATAAGCTGGGTGGGTATCAGTTTGATGCCGTTGGGGGCATAGTGGGAATGGGTAAAGGCAATGCCGATGGCTGAGTCCGTCGGTCTGCCGTAGCAGCAGCCCGCCAGAAAGCAACCGATACGTCCGAAGCCCTGTGCCAGCGCCACGGAAGGCATGAAAATATCAAAATAATCTAAGAACGCCAGTTTTTTCCATTTACAAAAAATGTAGCCCGCCAGAATACCGCCGATAATACCGCCGTACACCACAAATCCGCTTCCGGTCAATGTGCCAGCCGGATTTTCCAGAAAGCTTTTATACTCTACAATACAGAATAATATCTTGGCGCATACAAAGCCTAAAATCACGCAGAACGGCATCATGTAATACAGGATGTCGGAATTCATGCCGCGCTTTTTGGCTCTTGCCTCCGCAATAAACAATCCCGCCAGCACGCCGATGGCAATCATCAGACCGTAGCTGTGCACGGTCAGCGGTCCTATGGAAAATAAATCGTTATACATAATAATCTCCTCTTCTATTTTTTATTTGTGATAGGGTTCTTTGTTGCTGATGCGGAAGCCCCTGTAAATCTGTTCGCATAAAATCACGCGCATAAGCTGATGCGGAAATGTCATATCCGAAAAACTCAGCTTAAAATCCGCCCGTTCACTGACGGATGCATGCAGCCCCAGGGAACCGCCGATTACAAACTGGATGTGCCCTTTCCCTTCCACCGCCGCTTTTTCCAAAAGCCCGGCAAAGGCTACGGAGTCCATTTTTTTGCCCTGTATCTCCAGCGTTATGGTATAGGCATCCGGCTTCATGCGGTCAAGAAGCCTGTCCGCTTCTTTCTTTTTAATCTGCTCCACCTGCACCTCACTGGCACGGTCCGGCGTCTTTTCATCCGCCACTTCTATGACTTCGGGTTTCCCGTAGCGGCTTAAGCGCTTCATATACTCCGAAACGGCATCCGTATAAAATTTTTCTTTAATTTTCCCTACACATAAAATTGTAATTTTCATTTCTTTAATATAGCATGTTTCCCGAAAATCTCCTATAGCTATTTGGAAAATTTCATAGAGAATTCATATTTTCGGGGTTTACGTGGATTTTGGACTTTTCTTCCGTATCCGCGTAAATCTTTTTTGGCATTTACGCGGAATTTGGACTTTTCTTCCGTATCCGCGTAATTTTTTCCGGCGTTTACGCGGATTTTGGACTTTTCTTCCTGTATCCGCGTAAATCTTTTTTGGCATTTACGCGGAATTTGGACTTTTCTTCCGTATCCGCGTAAATCTTTTTTGGTGTTTACGCGGATTTTAGACTTTTCTTCCGTATCCGCGTAAATCTTTTTTGGCATTTACACGGATTTTAGCATTTTTACTTCCATACACGTAAATTGCTTTCTTAAAATAAATAAGTGTATTTTCGCATTTGGGCAAATATAATTTTTTCTACCCGGCCTCGTACTTCTTCCGGATATATCTCCGCATTTGCCAGTAAATCCGATACATCTTTTGGGGTAAACTTAAACTTCAAATTCATTTTATATAACTTTTCAGAAACATCTAATTGTTCATCAAATTCACTGCATATTGTTTTGGACTGAACTTTATCCATGAGTGAATAAAGTTCACCCGACAAAGGATAATCCATTGTGGTATCCGCCATCAACCCCGCTCCATTGTCAAAAATCGGACAGTACGCATAATCCCCTTTTCCATTCATCAGAACCGCTATATTATGCGTGTGGCGATCTTCATTCAGAAAAAAGGCATCTATTGTCAGCAGTTTATTCATATAGATGCCAAAATCCTTAAGTCCGGTTATCCGTTCCACCTGCTGTACTAAAAAGCGCAATCGTTCTTCATGCTCTGGTATCCTATACAGAGTTTTATACAAACTTTCTCCGAAAAAATTCTGAAACAGTCTTTCCAGCGTAATAATCTGCCAGTCATCATGAAGAAAATCTTTACTTTTTGCTCCCTTGTAAATCACAGAGCCATATTTTATTTCTTCAAGATCATAGCAGACAAATTCTTTCTCTGTCAGAGTTGACTTTTTCAGCAGATGCGATATCAGGTATTCTGACAATCCCTCATAACCCGTATAATCAGCTTTGTACCATATTCCTTCGTTTTCCCATTTTAACTGATTTCCTTTTGATGACTGTCGGTCATTTGTCCGGATATTCTGCTCAAATAATTCTATCATGCTTCTACCTCTCTATGCGGAGCCAGAAAGCATCTTCCGCCATTCGCCCTTCTGTCTTCTCTATAATCATAATCGGGTCGTAAAATGGCACCCCCAGATCTTTTAATATCAGTTTCATCTTGTCCCTGCTTTCCGGAAAACACCTTGATGCCAGGAACTCCTGATACTGATTATAATCCGGGTTTTCTACAATACCAAAAGCACGGAACATAATCTTATCTGTATAATTTCTTATTTTGACTTTTCTCTCCTGCTCATTTACATCAATCAAAGTGCATACATCCTGACCATGCATATACCAAATTCGGAGTGGCCACTCCTTTTCGGGAATTTTGACTTCTTGCTCGTAATCCGGGTATTTCTGTAACATTTTAAGCAGCAAAACTATAGGTCCGCAAATAATGTCTGTACTTCTTTCCCATCGTTCTACTGTTGGCTTTGAGCAATTGATAAATTCGGCAAACTCCTTCTGCGTCAGGTGCAACTCTTTCCGCACCTTTTTGATTTCCTCTGCTGTTGTGTAATCCGGTGTTATAAATAATCTTTTTTTCATAGACTCACCTTCCGGCTATATGGTTTCCGTTTTTTTCTTTAATTAAATCATAACACTTTGTATTTGTAAAGAAAAAGCAATCAAATTGATTGTTTTTTGACGCATTAAAACAATTAAAATGATTGTTTTTCATTTTTGATATCACATATATAACATACTACTTTATAATGCAATTTTCATATGCTCCTTTTCGGATTATCAGTTTTTCAGAAATTCCGTCAGCAGACGGATATATTTATCAGGCTGTTCATTGAGAAACTGGACGTGGCCGCAGTTTGGTATAATCTTTTCACGGATATGGGGGATATGTTCTTTCAGCAGCTTGAATGATGCTGTGGGTATAGGCTCATATTCACCTCGCAGGCTGATGATATCTATACCGTCGGCGGAGATATTGCCAAGCTTATACTCATAGACCTGCCTGCACACGTTCTTTACCGTTATTTTTGATGTGCCGCTGTACATCATATCCACAACGCTTCTGTTGCCCTTGCCAAAAACCGTTTCTATCAGCTTGTCGGGGACTTTTCCGCCCTTTCGCATATAGCCGATGCCGATATTGCACATCAGCGCAGACATATTGGCGTACAGAGCACCCTTGTTTTGCACATACACGCCGTCAAGGAACACCTTGCTGACGGAAAATTTCTTCCTTGTGAGCAGATGGACGCATATGGTGGAACCGAGGGACAGCCCGATAAGGGCATATATGCTGTCGTTCAGGCTTTGCTGTACATACTCTTCTATCTGCTCCGCTTCCTTATCGAGGGAAACAAAGTCAGGTGATCCGTCATAGTGACCGTCAAGCCTGCAAAGGACGCAGTGATAATTGTCTTTCAGTACCTCGGCTACCTTTGAATAGCAGGTCTCGGCTGTGGTGCATGAGCCGTGAATGAATATAAGAGTGGGAGTGTTTTTGCTGCTGTATTCTACAAATTCCATATTGTTCTTGTATGATATAGTAAAGTCTAAATCATACTACTCCTTTCAAACATTTATTCGCCTAACTTATTTGACTCCACCCGCATAGCAGGTGTTTTTTGTTTCACGCGTATTCGTTTCTCATTGAGAAACTCATATACAACATGTTCAACAGGCTTACCCTTGGGATAAAATAAGTACTATTTTATCAAATTCGTTTTATGTTCCATCTTCTTGCCCTTCGGACAAGAAGCATCCCTCGCTTTCAGCTCGGTCAATCCCGATTTTTGTTCTATTTGCTCACCGATAAATAGGAAGTTGTTTATCCAAAATGAAATGGAATAACCATATCAAGTAAAACTGCAAGAACTATACTAATCGTTCCCATTAGCGCAGAACTCCTCAATGTATCTCTCCTCAAAACAATAAGTCCAATAATAAAGACTATCACTTCCAAAACAGATTTTGCATTAAAATACCAGCATCCATATACAAAGCACATATTGAACAATACTGCCAAAATCAGCGCCGATAGTATAAGTGCCAGTTTGCTTTTCCCCCTTGCATACCAGCAGGCAAAAGACAATAATGGAGAAACAGCTGTAAATCCAAACCAAATCACCGCATAACTTCTTGGAAAAAATCCTGCAATATAGTTTGAATACAAATAGTAACTTGCAACCATACCAATAAAGAATGCAAAAACATTAATGCTTGCTCTTATTGCAGAATTGCTATAAATAGAAATACACAGTGCAATCAATACCCAGATTGCAAAACGTCCAAGAAAATTATGAACATCTAATGCTCCATCTATTGCCATAAGCACACTGGGAAGTTCAGCTTGACGAAAATCCAGATATTTTGAAAAAGTTCCCAAAGCTATTCCAAGGAACAATATAGCTATGGTATTTATAAGTTTTCTATTATTTGATATTGGTTTTTCTACATTCCTGATATCATTCAAAAACTTTATCATAATTACCCTCACAAATCCAGATTTTCCCGTTCTGTAAACTAAAAGTTGTTATTTATTCATATTCTCAACTAAGCTTGCAGCTTTTACGGTCATCTCCACCCAACCCGGCACAAAACCACTCCGTAATGCATTTTTGACAGATTTAAGATTCGACCAGGCACAACAATAAAATGGTACCTTTCCTCTATCCATTATCTCTATTGCCAAATTACTGGTTAATGATGAAGCAATCCCCTGCCTGCGATACTCTGACAAAACATCAACTCCAATTTGCCACATATCATCGCAATCCGCAGAACAGGCTGCAAGCCCGATCAGTTTCCCATTATCATAAGCACCGACCCCAAGAACATCCAACTGCTTTCTATCTTCACAAAGTGCATTGCTCCAGATCGGAAGATATAAAGTTGCAAAATCCTTTTGTTCCAACACCTTAAGAGGATAGTTGCATTCTCTTCTCTTCAAGGCATTAACGTCCGGTAAAAAATACTCTGCCATAAAACAAACACGGTATCCGTTTTCTTTCATCCGTTCATCTAACCAATGCATATTAGGAGTTTCAAAACAATGATAAAACTCATATTTGCTTAAATAGCTTTCAACAATTTCTCTATATTCATCTTTTACAGACGCAACTATATTATTTCCATATGAAACCAAATTACAGGCAATAGGTTCTTTATAATATTTTCTTGCCAATGGTCCAATCTCAGACTTTACAAACACATTTGTGCCCATAAGAAAATCAGAAGCTTTAGCATTAGTATCGTAGGCAGATTGTTGCATTGCAACATCAAGAATTCTTTATTTGTCATGCTTTGATTACCTCACATAGTATATAAAATCGGAATTCACAAAATCAACAAATTCTAATTTATCATGCTTCCGAAATTTCATCAATCAACTTTAGTTCTTCTTCCGTAAACGGTGCGCAGGAAATTGCTTTTATGTTGTCCAAAATCTGCTGCGGCTTGGATGCACCGATTAAAACACTGGTCACTTCCTTGTGTCCGAGGAGCCAGCCAAGTGCCATATCCGCAAGCTTCTCCCCACGCTCGCCGGCAAGATTGTTCAGTCTTCGAATTTGATCCAGTCTGTGTTCGCTAAGCGTGCTTTCTTTTAAAAATCTGCCGTCAATCCGGATGCGGCTGTCTTCCGGAATTCCGTTCAGATAACGGTCCGTAAGTTGGCCCTGCTCAAGCGGACTGAATGTAATCAGCCCCTTCTGCAGCTCGGCGGTTGCTTCCTTCAAACCATTCTTTTCCACTGTCCTGTCAAAGATAGAATATCTATTCTGATTGATGACAAACGGGCAACGTATATCCTGTAGGATGGCTGCCGCTTTCTTCAAAGTTTCTCCATCGTAGTTGGAAAGTCCCACATAGATTGCTTTACCGCTCAGTACGGCGCTCGCCAGCGCACCCATCGTTTCTTCCAGCGGCGTATCGGGGTCCATCCTGTGATGGTAGAAAATATCCACGTATTCCAGCCCCATGCGTTTCAGACTCTGGTCCAGACTGGCAAGAAGATATTTCCTGCTTCCCCAGTTTCCGTAAGGGCCCTCCCACATGTCATATCCGGCTTTCGTTGTGATAATCAGTTCATCCCTGTATGCTCCCAAATCTTCTTTTAAGATAAGTCCGAAATTTTTCTCGGCGCTTCCCGGGAGCGGGCCATAATTATTTGCCAGGTCAAACTGTGTAATGCCGTTATCAAAAGCGGTAAAGCAAAGCTTTTTCATGTTTTCAAAATTTGCCGTATCGCCGAAATTATGCCACAGTCCCAGTGACACTTTCGGTAAACGCAGTCCGCTGTTTCCGCAGCGGTTGTATTCCATGGTTGTATATCTTTCTTTGGATGCTGTATACATGTCTGTTTCCTCCTGAATGTCTGTTTAGTATTTTGTCATTGTATCTTCTTTTGTGAGCTCCGGATTTTTTCACTTATCTTTTCATATTCATAGTCATGAACATAATGCGGACAGTCTAATTCTATGTACCTTACTCCCTGAATTACGTTTCGCTCAAATCTCCTTATAAGGCTAATACCGCATCCAGACACAAAATCAGTGCATATTCATATGCATTGCCGCCCCAATGCCGTTCATCGTATTTATCAACATCGGCAAGACTGTCTGCTGTATATAGTATCATTCCAAATGTTGCATTTCTAAAAGCTGTACACGCCGCAAGCGCGGAACATTCCATTTCTACCACAGAACAGCCTTCTTTTTTCGATACTCTACTTTTTCTTTTGTTTCCCGGTAAAAGCCGTCTGTCGACCATGTGATAACCTCCTGATATTTCATATGGTGCTCCAGAACGGTTTTCTCAATAGCTTTTCTTGCTCTTTCACTGATTTCTATAAAACGTGAAGGCGGTGCATAATGGTAAGATGTTCCTTCATCACGCAATGCTTTACTGGGTATAAGGAAGGTGCCTTCATCAAAATGTTCAAGGGAACCGCAGCTGCCTGCCGAAATGATTTCACGAACCCCATAACCTATCAGCCAGTCAAGTATCTGAACCGCTGCCGCAGCGCCAACCGGTGCCTGGCATAAAACGATTTCCTCCCCTTTGTATTTTGTTATATAAACGGGATACTTCTTGGTAGTGCTGATATAAGAGGATACTTGTTTCGTATCCGTTTCAGAAGCATACTCCTCTATATAGTCTCCCAGAAATGCAAATACGCATTTCTTTAGCAGATTGAGATTTAAATTTTCATAAGTGGGCTTTATGACTGCTCCCTGTTCTGTATCAAACTCCAATATCGGTATCTCATTTTTTATAATTCCCATGTCACTACCTCGCAAATACTTGATGAAAAGAGGAATTTAGAGGCTTGAAATTATTTTCATAGTTTCGTTAATAATGTTCTCAGGTCCTTTTTCACCGTCAATCACATAATCTTAAGTTGACATATGTACTTTCACCATTTCCGTATAAGCAATTCTTGCACCATTCAAATAAGTATCCATTTCACTGCGAATTTCATCTGCTGTAGCCTCTTTCATATCTCTAAGAACTCTTCTTGCCATTGCTATATCTAACGGTGTATCAATAAATATGCAACAATTCAAATACGGTTTTATCATCTGATGTTGGTATGCAAATGGATAATCTAATAGTAAAAAGTCATATTTAAATAGTCTTCGACTTCTCCTTCAAACGAGTAATCATCAAAATGAAGTGCTGCTGTTCTGGGGAGTCTGTCTTTAATTGCATTTACAACTGTCGTTTTTCCACCTGCCGTCACAGCTCCAATAGCTATTATTTTCATTTATCCTCATCCTTTTCCCGCAAACTATACCACTGAATAAAAGCAGTTTTGTCAGAACAATTATATCCAACATTCTCATAAAACCTTAAATATATTTTACATAAAGTCTGTACATTACGCAAATGGGAAGCTATATTACAGTTCCTTCTTGAGGATTATTTTTTCTTCTGTTCGATATTCTTCCACAAATCCGTGTTTCAGAAAAAGTATAATAGCTGGGTTGTCAATGGCAATATCATCATAAAGAACGAAAACCCCGTTGTTTTTTGCCACGGAACATAACAAATCCAATGCCTCACTCCCATAACCGTTTTTTTGTATTTCGAATAGATAATCACATTGGCTATCTCATGTTGTATTTCGGCATCGTAGTGATATGAAATTTCTCCAACGTATTGACCGTCTTTATTTTTTAGATATCGGTAATAACGCTTGCCCTCATGACAAGTAATCCAATAATCGTACCAGCCGCTCCATTTATCTTCCGGCCAGGGAATTGTTCCGCCCCATGCATGATTGTATGACATGGTATCTTCATCGGCCAGCATCATTTGCCGAAACCACAAATCCTCATATTTTGGCTCATATAAAGTAAGCATCATTACCTCCTGTAACTTCTGATTTGTCGTTTTATCTATGGTAACTTCTTCTGTTTTTTATAATCCTTCCATATCCAGATTCACTATAAACCTGCCAATTCTATTTCTTCTTTTTCGGTTTTGGGGCTGGCAGTTCATCATACATTGCATGAAACAAGCCTGTCAAAAATTCCTTATTATCAACTTCATCTACCAACAACATCTCTTTTGCTCCCTCATAGGGTAATTCATACGGAGCTGTCGGCATATAACTAATTGCTGATTTTACTGGTTTAACAAGTAATCTATCATCATAGATACCTCCTACAATCTTGCCACGATAATAAATAATAAATTCTCCCATCATAGCTCGATAAGTAATTTCTTCTAACACAGATAGCTGCCCTAAAATAAACTCTAAGTATTCCTTGCTTGATGCCATATTTACTCCTCAAATCCCGATTTCCTTAATTCTCAAAACAGGAATTTATGAATGAACGTTCTCTCGTTTTTTCTGAATCCAGATGCTAATTATCGTTGAGATTGCTGTCATTACAGCTAGTAACACATAATATAACGGATCTTGATTGATATCTACCACTCCCATCAATGTGT
>ERZ808240.295-NODE-295-length-67764-cov-4.279992_pt1 | contig 67764 bp, 49 predicted proteins | sample MGYA00521084_ERZ808240 | MGnify/ENA primary metagenome ERZ808240 (study PRJEB31516, sample SAMN03275571) | gut metagenome | biome: mammalia-associated habitat; material: feces | host: Papio cynocephalus | place: Kenya | collected 2012-08-06 ...
TATATAGGTTTATTCATAATTTTTTCTATTTATATATAATAATTATATATTTAATATATTATAGATATTTTAACCAAACCAAATTCTTTATCTATCTCTATTGACTAATTAGAATCGCTGACAATATTTTTTATATATCATTGGATAACTCAATGGTTTATGTATATGAATTACTGAATAATTCTTTAAGTTATAGAATATCTTTGATATATTCTATTCTCAATTGAAGAATCTTAATATATCTATATTGATAATTTAAAATGATTGAAGATATTTATCTTATTCTATTGATGAATTTAAAGATTTTTATATATTTTTATTTTTAATTACTTCTATACATAAATATAATCAAGTTTTTACTTGATTATATAGTCTAAGCCTGGAGGGCTTAGACTATATAATTTCAAAAGAGGGTTCTTGGGACTGAAAGTTATAAATTTTGATATCGAATAGAACATTAATGCTTTTATGAATTTTTGTTATACTAAAGAATATTTAAGATATATAATATATAAGTGATACTCATATGAGTATCACTATTCTATTTTCAATTATATTTATAGGAGGTTTTAATTATGAAAGCATTATTGAAATGGTATTTGGATATTTCCAACTCTTGGTGCTGTGAAATATCTACCACAAAAGGAACTATTAATATTACGAAGAGAGATTTACATAGACCCAATATGAAATTTACTTGTTACAATAATCTTAGAAATATTGGGTTTGTAAACATCGTAAGAACGTATGGGTATTTGAATTACATTCAGACAATGATTAAAAATAAGTATGCAGGATCTAGTGTTATTTATATGGAATTTGATGAAGATGCTCCACCGTCTAAAGTTAAAATATTAAATGGCTTTAATGTATTAAGCGAAAATTATAAAGTATAGAAAAGGGTGTTTAATATGAAAAGAGATCTTACTCCTATACTGACTTCAAAAGGTGTGTATGAAATAGCATTAGGAAAAGATGCAAATTTTATGTCTCCTTCTATAGGAAACTTTTTAAATAAGTATAAAAATAAAAATATTAGATATATAATGAATAATGGATATACGTATGATGATGCAGTAGATATTTATTTTGAAGCGTATAAAAAATATTTACAAGCAAATAAGATTAAAGAAAATATTATGAAAGTAGGAGGCAAAACATATTTTATCTATTGGATGATTAACAGAGATGCTCATTTGTATATTCCATTGATTTTGTTAGATGATAGCGAGAAAGGGTTAAAATACACCACATTCTCTGTCCCTTTGAAATTTCTATACATTCAAGGATTTAAATTAAGAAAAGAATATACGCAAGAATTTTATAAGTTATTAGAACCATTTGGAATAGAATTAAAAAATATTCCAGCTATGTATTTTAATATCGTTAGCAGGTTTAACGCTGTTAATGATATTACGCCTGCTTTATCTGAATATACGTATGGAAACAATCCAGATTTTGGTATATTGAAAGTGCATTTTTTAAAACAAATGAATGAACTACACAAATTTAATACTAGTAAAAAATTTAAAGGAGGTTGTTCTGAATGAACAAAATAGTTTACCATATTATGCTGCATATTCCAGGAGATAAGTTTCTTATTACGGAGAAACAAAATTACGTAAAGATTCTTGTATCTGAATATGATGCTAAAAAATATTTAAAAGAAAACGACTATGTATTTGTATATTTTGCATATCCATTGGATGACGTTCAAAACAAATATGTGTATGCAGATGGTAGTATTACAGACACATATGAAGAAGATAAAATCGAAACCTCTTACCAAAGTTTCGATGTATCAGCATTTCCGAAATGTAAAAATCGGGAATTACTTAATGAATTAGTATATCGTGTACAGATGGTAACGTTTGATAAAAAATCAAGCGAATTAGTTAGTATTCCAGAAGATACTACATTAGAATCTGAAGCAGATATTCTTCATAGTATTTTGAAGAAGTCTCCTAAACTTGGTACGATTTATAAAGTAGAAAAAGTATTACCATATTCTGTAGATTCTAAACATAAGTACGGAGTTCTGTTGCAAGTATATGATACTCCGGATGGCTTAGGTCATGTAAAAGATATTTTACGATCTATTAAAATAAACCCAGTTAGTGAAGATGATTTTGATATCAGAAAAACAGATACTGGATTTAAATATTATACATCTAATGGGTTTGTTTTGTATAGAGAAAAGGTTCGGTATTCTATCGAAAAAGTAGAACCTACGTTAGATGAGGTTAGCGATATTTTCTAATTAAGTTACCCGTATACCATATGGTATACGGGTTCTTTTTTATGCTATTTTTTATAATCTAAAAAAAAATTTAAGATATATAATATATAAATGAAAGAGAGGTATTAATACCTCTTAAATTTTATTTGCTCTATAGAGCAGAAGGAGAAGATAGTATGGATAAATTTATTGCAACTGCTAATATTAAGAAGAAAGAATTTTTAGATAACAGAGAAAGAGAAAATCCTATTATTGAAGTTACTTTAGGGGATTTTGACAAAAAAGAAGAAAATAATAGTAACTATTATATTTCGTTTAAGAGTCCAGATATATGGTATATGTTAAAAATTGGAGTTCCTATGAATATCCATTTATATTATAATAATAAATATGATTCGTATTTCTTAACAGATTCAGATAAACCAAAAGACCCGGATAATACTAAAGAATTAAAATTGTTATCTATTAATTATAATAAACAAAATGATGAATTGGTAATAGTATTTGAAATAGCAAAAAATTCTGAAGATGAAAAAAAATATTACGGAGATGGAGATGATTTTCTTACACAAGATTACATTGTTAAATGTACTGCTAGATCCGTAAATGCAGATGAATTATGCCCAGGAAGCGGATCTTTAATAAGAGAATTTAAAGTATTTGATTTCACTACTGTTAATAATACCGATAACAAAAAACAATTTATTATCGGCGCGATAGTAACCAAAATTATACATACAATGGAAACTGGTGTGGATATAAGTTTAATAATTCAATTAAAATTAAATAAAGATATTTCTAGGAAATATTCAGAATTTTATATTGGAGTAGGTGGTAATGATCTCGTTCAATTTGCAGGAAAAAAAGAAATAGAAAATTATTCAGTAGAAGAGCAAAATAATAGTATAGATTCTCTTACAATAAACTTAGATAATATAACAGATGAAAATTTCTGGAAACAACAATCTGAGTTTATGAATGGTTTATTAGAAATAGCATTAAGTTTAAGTGCAACAGTAGAAGGAAATATATGCAGAGCGTTAGTGAGTGCTAAATGTAATAAATAAAAGTGTATGCCCATACCGATATCGGTATGGGCATTTTTTTTTATTTATTATTTAGATTTTCCCACGGAATGCCAAGTATATCTTTACATTTACGAGTTGCTTCTATGAGAAGTTTATTTAATACGCCACTAGTAATAATAGAAACTGCCATACGAGCATTAACAGACGCAGATGTTAATAGTGCATCTACTGGTTCATCTTTACGAAAATCAGTATATGGTTCTTCCCCTGATGGCATCATAGATTTAATAGTACCTTTAATGGCAGTATTATATACCAATTTATCGCCAATACCCATTTTATCGACACACTTGATATAGAATTCAATCATTACCCCTTCTGGAGTAATCTTTAATTTTCCTTCTTGTGGTAGTTTATAGTTTGGTTCTACTTTTTGTTTGATTTCTTCATCAGATAGACCATATTTCTTCAATTTATCTATTTGCTTCTTTATACCTGATTCATATTCAGTAACTATTTTTTTTAATGATGGAGAAAGATCTTTAATATCGCATGTTCTATAAATACGTACATCTTGTACCACACCAGTAATCTTAGAACGTATTTTAATACGACCGAAGTCATTCATCATATCTACTTCATCATCTGCTAAGTTCTTTAGTAAGGCATTTGCATCTTTATCATCAAATGCGTTTTGGAATACAATTAATGAATCTCCTTCTTTAATTTCTTGACCTTTCTTTACGATATTATACACGTTTGTATCTGCTTTAAATGATTTATTCTTACATACACAATATTCGCTGGTCAAAGCATCGGATAGACGTTCATTGATAATAGATGCATCTTCATATGCTTCATCAGTACACATAATTGCAATTTTTGCTAATGTACCGATATTATATGATATATTTTTTTGATCTTTAGATGATGCATTTGCTTTTGAGTATGATGATTTATCATATGCTAGTATATCGTTATATTTTAATATATCGCCCTTTTTTACTATAGGTGAAAGCTTTACAGTGACATAAAAACCGCCATCAGAGTTTTTCATTACTTCTTCTTTTAACGATACACTATGAACTGTATTATCATCCAAATTTTTGTATATTATTAAATCGTCTGTAACGTCAATTACTTTGCCTTTTTTACCTTTAAACTTATATGAGAATACATTAGAAGTCATATATGGTAATGCCTCATCAGTTCCGTATGTAATGAGATTAGGTGATGATTTTTTAACACGCATTTGGTGCTTAGTTGTTTGAATGAAACCCATAGCAGTACGCATTGGATCATCGTGAGTAGTTCCATAAGGAGTTAATCCTTCATATACTGTAAGCATATTAAGAGTATTTAATTTATCATCTTTAGGTGTTTCGATAGTACCACGAGTATCTCTAATACTACTATTTATTGATGCTTGACGAGTAATACCGACATTAGCAGCAAATCCAGTACTCATACCAATAACACCAAGCATAGATTTATCGTATGTACGTTTATCTAATTGATAAGATCTATCAGAGTTCATACCAGAAAGACCTTTAAATGATAATGTCTTTGCTGCTTCTGCTTCCAATAGAGGATTCAAAATAGATAAATCAGAACAACCTTGGTCTTGCATTATGTTACTAATAACTTCATTTGGCTTCATAGTAAGTTTTGCTTTACCGGTATGCCGCATTTGATTTGCGTATGTTGCGTATGCCTTTGTAATGGATTTATACAGATAGCCAGCAATCAATTCATTTGTTCTCATACGATTACCAGAAATATCAGTATGTTTATTGTATTCAGTATCGGCTAATAAACCAGATGCATATGCTAATGCTTCTACGTAATCATACGGTAAGTTATATCGTTTACATACATCAATAGTCATTGGGTCAAACATGCAGTCATAGAAGTTATTTAAACCGTCTGCTTTTAGTCTACCACCGAAGTCATCTAATACGTCAACCCACATATCTTTATTATCCATATCACCAATAGAATAATTTTCTGTATCGACTAAAGATAACCCACTCATCAATAAAGATGCTTTTGGGTCTGAATCTTCATATATAATAAACCCATCTTTAAATCGAATTACAGAATGTGTATCGTCTGCTTTAGGTCTTTTTTCTGATATTTGATATTTTACTTTACCTTTAGTCATTGCTTTTTGTAATCCTTCAGAAAATGCCATTACAATAATGACTGGTATTCTTGATGATAGAATAGACGCTTCTGAATATGCTAATTTATCTGATGCTTTTGTACCATCAAATATTTCCTTAAACTTATCATCTTTACTACATAAGAATTCCACAATAGTTTTTGCGATATATTCATTATGAGCATATAAAGTTTTCTTAGTGGAAGCATCATACCCGATAATCATATCTGTTTTAGGATTATATTTAGAATCTATTTTCTTTTCTAATTCTTTATTCTTATCTATATTGAAAGATATATACGATCCATCTTTACATTTGATAGTAGAATATAACCCTCCAAGATCTCTGAATTCCATTGGTACTACGTATTTAGACATGATGAAAGAACTATCACCAGCAAATATCTTTAGTTTACCATCTTCCGGATATTTATTCAGAGTTTTTGTAAGTCTATTCACAAATTTAGTTGTTTTAGATCCGTTCATAGGAGATACTCTACGAATAAAAATTTTATTGTATGAAGATACAATTTGTGCTGTATCTTCTGCTGTTTTAATAATAGGCATTAATATCAATTGGCCATTAAGAGTCTTGATATTGCCTCCTAATTTCATAAAACGGTTATCAATAAATTTAGGTAATTCAAATACTAATTCAGATCTTGTTCCTTTAGCATCTTCTATTTTAACGTGGTATGTTTCTGTATAATTTTCGTATGTAGAAGAATCTTCTTTGGTTAAAGATACAATAGATATAGGATGTGATTTAGACAATAGCGTATTCAATATAGCTAATACATCATTATCCAAATTATATTCTTTATCGAAGTTTGTAAAAGTTATATCATTCCATTCTTTATTCAAACTATCGATAGGAATAGTATCTTTCTTTAATTCTTCTGGTGCGTTGTAATATGTATTCAGAATATCTTTAACTTTCTTACCATCGAACGTAGATTCTCTAAATTCTTTATTTAATTTTTCCATACGTTCTTTACGAGTCTTATTTATCACAGGAGTATTAGATTTAGCGGTAGTATTGATATTATCAATAGCAGATTTAATTTGTTGCATCTCTACATCATCGATACCACCATCGTCTTCTGGAATATCTCCACCAACTTGTACAGATATTATATCAGAATCTTTATTTGATCCGTCATCGGTATCTTTAATATCGCCTGTTAGTTTAGATACAACCAGTTCTTCTCCAGCATTACTCATTTCATCGTAACGTAGTTTATTAATCAATTGGGTGAATTTAGGAAGATCTAATTGTGTAAGATCGTTAAAATCTACTGTAAAATATCCGTTTTTGTTTACAAAGAAAAAAGAAATACCAGTCCAGTCTTTTGCTAAGTTTTTCTTCATCTTAATAAGACGATATATCATAGAGATAGGGTTAATATTCTTTGTATAATCCCATATATTACCGGATATATTTTTACTCCAACTATCTACAGGAATAAATAATGTTTTCCTTGTATAGCCAATACTCTTTAATCTTTTATCTATAATGAAATGAGTTAAGAAATGGTGAAACAGGTCAATGCCTTTATCCATATGAAGATAGTTATTCTTCATAAATGCTTCTGTATAATAAGACCAATCTATAATTAAATTACGTCTTCTATATAGATGCAATTGAGGGTATGTGTGTTTAATAAACGGTACTTTAGATTTTACTGTATCATAAAAGTCCATTATTTCTTTTTGATTAGTAATTCTTTTTTCATACAATAATTTTCTAAATATATTAGAATAGTTTTGCGTTATACCAAAATCTTCTTTGAATATGATATCATCTACAGAATCTGGGTAAAATAATTTTGATTTTTCGTTTTTAATAAAGTAATCATTTAATAACACGTCATGTTGACCATTATCTGATTCTAACATGGTTTGTATATTTTTTTCATATTTGTAAGCTTCTTGTAGTATGAATTTAAAATCTTTTTCTGTATAATACGACGTAAAATAGCCGTTATTAACCAAAAAAGTATTATTCTTTAAGAATGATATTGTATCATCTACAGATTTAGCCATGATAAATACAACACTATCGTGGAATTTATCATTTATTTTTGCCGTTGGATAAAATAGTTTGGCTTTCATTAGTCTCAACGGTACAATACGATCTATTGATAAAGCCATAATATAATTATTCCCCCTTTTAAGAGTCTTTAATTTAAAGATTATTAGAGTGTTTTATAGGGTATATTATTATTGATTAAGTTCTAAACTTATTAGTATAGGTAAGTTTAGGAATATCGAGGTGATAAATAAAGTGGATAAAGAAACGTTTCTTGATATAGTATCTAAATACGATAGAGAAGAGTTTAGACAGTATTTATATAAGGATAAAGATAAGAAGAAAAAGCTTGTGACTTTCATCACGTATAAAGATGAAGATAAAAAATAATACATTCTTAGGAGGAATTCAAAAATGGAAGATGTAAGAAAATTAATCAAAGAAATTAAAGATATTACGAGTACATGCACATCATCAAAGAAAGATGAAGTACGGGTAATGAAAGCGATGATGAATGATACTAATTATAAAGTCGCTGTATTTGAAGGAAATGGCCCTGTAGGATACATTTGTCCTGCAGATGAAATTAGAGGATTTTGTGCATCTGTTATTAGTAACACAACAAAAATTCCAATGGTAGAAGCAGAACATCTTGCATCTACATATGAATTTAAAAAGTCTGAAGCAGAACATATGCTTGAATTCAATAAAGAATTTATTAATACATATTTAGCTACAGAACGTAAATTGCCGTTAGGTGGAAGAAAATTATCAAATGCTTCTATCAGTAAGAAATATGTTAAAGCAGGACCTCGTTCATATCCAAAACCAGTTGGTAAAGATAAGAATGGTAATAATTTATATGATGGAAGTAAAACGTATATCAACGCATATGAGTCAATTAAAGTATTTAGTCCTGCACCACAATGGGTACAAAATAAACCCGAACAAGATCCAGTAGGATATACAACAGAAGATCAAGATTACTAAATAAAAAAAAATAAAAAGGAGATACTCATATGAGTATCTCCTTATATTTATGCAATATTTTTATACCCACATTTTCTAACATACTCGGAATTGAGAATATTATTTACTTTTCCTAATTCTCTAGGTATTATAGAGGCCGCTTTAGAAACTTTCTGTAATATCTCTACATTTTTTTTTCATGGAGAGATTCTTCTCTCCATGAAATTAACATCCCGATCAAACGTTCTACTCTATATTGGGAATAATCTTGAGAGTAATTTTATTCCGTACTTTTTATTTCTAGTAACTCGATTCTGCATGTTTTTAATAAAAACTTTGTTATGTCGTTTCATAATATCTTCTCCTTCTGCTATTTTTATGGTAAATAAAAATTAAGAGGTTACATACTATACCTCTATCACTTATATATTATATATCTCTCTCTCTTTTTTTAGATTACAAAAATAGGGTATTATGGTATAAAGCGTTATTAGGACATATCATTAATCTATAAAAAAGGAGGTATTTATTTTGACACTTAAAAGCGTAGAACGTTGGCAAAAGAACTTTAAGAACTCTATAAAGTATTCTATGAAGGAAGATTTTGAACAAACAGCTCCTGCAATAAAAGAATACTATGAGTATGGAAGTAAAGTCATTCCTGACGCAATGAAGACTATTAATCAAATAATGGATCAAGGTCTTATCAATTACGTCAAGAAGAGTTCTGTATTTAAAGATGTAGATAATGTATATCAATCAGCTATAAGCGATCTTAAATCAGATAAATTCTATGATCCAGAAAGAACAGAAGAAGCTATGGCCAGAAGTATGGGTATGGACTTCGATATGGATATGGATGAAGATTTTGATGATATGAACATGGATTCAGATATGAGTGATAATGATCTTGATTCCGCCGGTTCGGCAACCATTAGCACGGAAATAAATAATGGCGTTGGTGCAGCTGTTGCAACTGGTAGTTCGTATGTAGCAGATACTATTAAAGCAGCATCTACTACAGCAACAGTACAGAATCTTGAAACAGATCGTATATTGCGTAAAGGATTTTCTGATTTAACGGCATCAGCAAAGACATTAGCTGATTTTAATACATCGGTTGTAAAACAGCATATAGATAATTCAACTAAATATTTTGATTCTACTACAAAACTTTTAACAGAGCAAAATGCTATATTAAAAGAAATGGTAGAAATGCAGAGAAATTTATATAAATCATCTCAAGAAAAAGAAAAGAATAAAGATCAATTAGATTTCTCCGATATAGTATCTTCTAATGGTGTACCAGATTTAGCAAAATATTGGAAGAAAATAAAGAATAACTTTGAAAATGAATCCATGGTAGGTAGTATGTTTGGTATGTTAAACATGGCTAGAGAAATGGGTGTATTTGAAAATCCATTACAATTTATTCCTTCCATGATTGGCAAATCTATTATTGGCGAAAGCCTTGGAAATAGTCTAAAGAATCTTAATAGTACAGTAGCAGGATTATTTGGTACTGCTATGGCTAGTATGAATCGGTATGGGCAGAATAATTCTGGTCTATTGGGAGAATTAGCTAATATATTCGGTATTAAACAAACGGAAAAGAAATATATTGATACTTCTAAATTTAATAGAGGACCAATGCAATATAATGGATTAGCAAATAAATCTATTATAGAGGTTATTCCAACATATCTTCGTAGAATCGAAGCGGCATTGACTGGTGGTCCAGAACGTATATATGATTTTAGTTCTGGCCGTTGGAAAACAGTATCCATGTTAGCAAGAGAGTTTGAAAATAAACAGAAATCTGATATGAATTCTGCTATGTATGATCTTGCTAATTCCATTGCTGATAGATTACAAGATTTATCATTTAAAGATAAAGAAGGAAATAATGATAAAAAACGTAAAGCATCTGTAGCCGCAGACTTTGATACTGTATTACAGAATGCCTACGAAATGAATGGGTTATTTGAAGGAGATATAGACTCTTTAGCAGCTCTAGGAAAAATATCTCAAGATAATATAGGTATTATCAAAAATATTTTAAATTCTACTAATAAAGCATCGAGAATGAAATTGTCTAGTAATATTATGAATGCCAAGTCAGAAAGAACTGAATATATGAATAAATTAGAATCAGGAGAAAATTCCAATTTAGCATTATTCAATGGTGCTTTATATGGTAGCAAATATGGTAAATATACAAGAGATTATGATTATGATAAACAACATACCCAAGATTTGTTTAATGAAGGTCAATCTGTTGTAGAAGGTAATTCGTCATTATCTCAATTAGAAGGAATACATAAAGAAGTATTTTTATCTCGTAAGATATTAGAAACTATGTCTGCTAAAACTTCACGTAAAGTTACTAAAGCTGCAAGACATAGTGGAAGATCCACTTCTGTAGTTGATCAAGCTGAAAAAGAATGGAATAATAGAAAAAATTCCAGCACTAAAGCACAAGCTAAGAACTATTGGGATCAATTACAAGAAGAAGAAGAAAAGAAACGTACTGAAAATATTAATAATACTCTTAAGAGAGGTAATCCTTTATTAGGTTTATATGAAGGATGGGCTAATTGGGATTTTGGTACTATCGATGCAGATGATCCAAATCTACAGTCACAATTAAAGATAAGACAAGAAGAACAGGAAAAAAATAAAAGTGAATATGGTGGTATATGGGGAAACTCTAAAATTAAGAAATATAAGAGTATGCCTGGTAAAACCTTTGGTCAGAAATATAGAAATGCTGAAGGGTTATCTGAAAAGTATGATGCCGTATCTGGATTTATTGCAAACGTAAGAGATAAACCGACTCGATTTATGGCTAATCTTATTGATGGGGTTAATAATTCTATTTATGATTTCTTTTTTGAAAATAGATCAAATATTTTAGATAAAGATGGGAATAAAGTTGAAGGATTCTTCAATGTAATGGTATATGAATTACAACAGTCTTTAGGCAAATTCTCTGACTATATGCAAGATGAAATTGTATCTCCATTACATGATTGGATGGAAAGTATATTAGGTACTAATTTTGGTAAACGTGTAAAAAATTCGTTTAGTGATATAGTCGATAAAGGAAAGCAGATGTTTAAATCTGCATTTTCAAGAGTACGTAAAGATATTAACAATAATAGTTCTGGAGATAGTAACTCATTCTTTGGTAAAATATTTAAAGGTAAAAAAGCAGATGGTGATTTAGCAGTTCCAGAAACGGGTTTGTATGTATTGTCTAAAGGTGAAGCTGTTATTCCTTCTGATATGAATCCGTTTAATAAAGATAAAGAAATTGCTGATAGAAAGAAAGATAAGTTTAGAGAAAATAAAGTAATAAAAGATTCTAAGAAATATGGTATAGAAATAAAAGGGCAATATGCTGATGGTACTGTATCATCAAACGGAATTATAGATAGATATAACCAATTTCATGATGACCAGCAAATGGCAAAATATGGTAATATATTTGTCGATACTATTAAAGATTTGAAAGATACAGTAGCATTCTTTGCTAATGTGGTTAAAGATGCAGCTTCTGAAAAAATACATACTGTAAGTAAATTAATACCACGTAGTAAAGATGAAAAGAATCAGGAAGAAGCCATTGATACCGCTGCTGAAGATATGAGAAAGAAATATCCTGATATAGTTGCTGCAGCTGCTGCCGGTGGCGCTGGTGGTTTATTATATGCTGGTCCAACAGGATTATTAGCTGGTACTGCTATTGGTGCTAGTATAATGATTGCTAAAAACAGTGAATACGTAAAAGAAAAATTGTTTGGTAAAGTGGACGAAATTACCGGTAAACGTTCTGGTGGGTGGATTGGTGATAATAAACTAGTACAACGTTTCTTAAATCCAACTACGTTAGGAGCTATGAGAGATTACGGTATCGTTGGTGGTACTGTAGGTGCATTTACCCCGTTTGGTATCGTTGGTGGCGCATTATTAGGTTCAGCTGTTGGCTTTATATCACAATCTCAAACAGCAAGAAATAAACTCTTTGGTATGTTTGGTGAACCTGGTAAAGCTGCACAAAATGCATTAGAAAAACATATGGCTCGATTAGTTGGCGGTACTGGTTTAGGAGCATTATTAGGATCTGTAGTTGTTGGTGGTCCATTCGGTATGATTGGTGGTGCTCTTGTTGGTGGAGCATTATCATTTGCAAGTACTACAGATAAATTTAAAGATATGATTTTAGGTACAGTAGATCCTATTACGAAGAAACGTAGAGGTGGTGTACTTGGTATCTTTAAAGAAACAATGATAGATCCAATGAAAGAACGGTTATCTAGGATTCAAGATAGATTTGAAAAATATATGAAAGATGAAATATTCAAACCTATTTACAACGGTCTATCTGTAATTCCACAAACACTTAAAGTTGGATCTCGTAATATGTTTAATGGTATTAAAGATTTTATCACTAAGAAAATGGGTGGTGGAAGTTTTATACAGAATAGAATACGAGACCTTTTAGGAAACGGTAAAGGAGCTATATTAGGAGCGGCTGGTGCTGGTTTAGCATATGGTGGCGTTCCTGGTGCATTGATTGGTGGTCTTGGTAGTGCATTTTTAACCAAAACAAGATTAGGAAGACGTATCGGTAGAGGTGTAATGAGTGTTCCTGGAGCTATTGCTAGCGGTGTAGAAACAGCTGGTGACGCTATGAGAAGAAGACTTATTCGTAGTGGTAATGCTGAAAACATGACTGCGCAAGAACGTCTTGATCTTATGAATGATGAAGATTATCGTTTCAGAGAATATGATGAAATGCTCCGTAATAGTAATACGAAGGAAATTTCTGATTTCTATGAACAATTGTCTGCATTACAAGGCGGACACAAAGCTGCTAGAACATTAAAGAATCAAAAGTCCTCTGATTTGACTAAACTTATCACTACCTCATTAGGATTAAAAACATCTGATTCTAAAAAATTAAGAAATTATATTATGGAAAATGGTATTACCTTCGAAAATGATGGTGAAGGTAAACTTGATCTCCGCGATTATTTAAGACAAAATACAAGTCTTACCAAAGATCAACGAGAAGATTTCTTAAAACAAGCAGGAAAATTACAAGATCAATATAAGAAAGCCAAATTAATGGAAAATGATGTAGAAGCATATAGACAGCAATTTGGTCAAGAATTAGAAAAAGCTGGTATAACTGGTATTGATATTAATAATAAAAATGATGTACGCAAATTAATGCGTAATGTCAAAGCAGAAAATGAAGCAAGATTAGAACAACAAAATCAAGAATTAGAACCAGAAAATGATCCAGAAACAGTAACAAATAAATCTCTTTCTAGTTTAAATAAAACTGCAGAAGATATTCTAAATCTTATGCAGGGTAGACTGGCAGAAGGATATGAATTTAAAACACCAGAAGAAAAAGAAGCGTTTATTGCTCGTACCAAACGTATTGGTGGGTATGATGAAAAGATTGGTACTGCTTCTAAAGAATGGTTAGCAAATCAAGTAAGGCAAACTGGTAAAGCTAAATTTGTAAGACATAAAAAAGCAACGTTAAATACCAAACCTAAACTTACGTTTAAAGATGTAAATGCTGATAAGATTGAAGAAACATTGTATGATTCTGGGTATGATCTTAAATTACGTGCTCAGATTAAGAAAGATCTTGCTAATAAAAAGACTCGTGGTTTATTAAATATTAAACCAGAACAGCTAGCTAAATTAGATAGAGATAAATACGAATGGTTTAAGAAGCTATCAGCATATAATAAAGATAATCCTATTTCTGAAGAAAGTATTAATTATTTAATCAATAATATGACTCAACGTCAATTCAATGAATTGATGAATAGAGAAGCTAAAGGAATGCATATTAACGATTATGAAAAATACTTTAATATGTCTTCTCGTGATCGTAAAACGTTAAATAGAACTTTCCAGGGTTTAGATGCATTAGGAATTCGCGGTAGTGTTGAAGAAATAGCTGATATTCGTAGTAATAGAAATAAATCAAGAATATTAGAAGGGTTTAGAAGAGGAGCTACTAAAGAAGAAATACAAGAACGTTTAGATGAAGCTGGATATAATTCATTCCGTGATAAATCAACGAAAAAAGAAAGCATTACTAAACGTGCAGTAGATTCTGTGGTAGAACAAACAACCGCTATTGCTGAATTTACTAAAAAGAGCATTCCTAGTATGCAAACTGTATTGACTGGTAGTGTCAATGTGGTGGAAACCGGATCTAAGGGATTAATGAAATCTTTAAATATTCTTGAAAAGAGTGTTTATAAGACAGCATCTATATTAAGTAATTTAGGTGGAGCAAATAAAAATATTACTAAAGCTTGGTACAATGATAAAGCTAAAGGAGCAAACGAAAGATACCAAAGCGATAAAGAAACTATAACAAATGCTGCGAAAGAAGTACGTAAAGGAATACGCAAAGGTCGTGCTACTGAAAGAACTGCGGATAACGATATATTTGCTGGAGCAAAAATCCACAAACCAGATACAGAAGAATCTACAGAGAAACAAGACCTTGGAAATATTAATACTTCAGCAACTGATTATCTTAAGAAGTCGAAGAGAAAACGTACTATTGAGAAAGCAAAGAAATTTATTAAGAAGAATCCTTTAATTCCAGGTGCTGCTGAAGGTACGGATATTGTTAAAGAATCTGGTATTGCTGCATTATCAAAAGGAGAAGCTGTTGTTTCTGCAAAAGATAACCCTAATAATACAGAAACTAAAACAGATAAAATTCCAGAAAAGAAAGAATCTAAATTTGCTAAATTTGGTAAAGCAACAGCAAAAGGATTATGGAATGTAACTAAAAAAGTTGGACTTGCTACTGCTGATTATTTATTACCGTCAGAAGTAATGGCTGCTACAAGATTAGGTATGCAAGGCGCTAACTATGTAAAGAATCAACTAAAAGCCGGAGATAAAGCAAAAGATGGCACTCCTGATACAACACAACAAGAATCAAATAAATCATTATCTACCACTAAAGAAGTAGGAACTAATTATGGTATGCAGACATATAAGAAGAGTACTGATGGTTCTTATATGCTTGAAAAAACTAAAGAAAATAAAGACGTACAAGATAAGATTAACAGTGAAATCGCTGAACGTGGTTTGATGGTTAAATATCTTCGTATTATTGCAGAAAATAGCGGCAAACCATCTACTGTAGCAAAAGAGGAATCAAATAAAAAAGGTAGTGGCTTATTTGATATACTAAAATCGCTTTTCGGTGGTTTAAAATCAATATTTGGTGGATTATTCAAACACCTTAAACTTCCGAAATTGCCTAAACTTCCAACTCCTACGCCTCATGATATAAAAGAAAAAGGATTAAATTTCCTTAGAATGCTACGAGATGGGGTCGGTAAATTTGGCGATAAAATTAAAGATACTAAAGTAGGTAGATTTGTAACTAGTATTAAAGATAAAGCCACTAACTTATTCAATACTGGTAAAGATAAAATAATGGACTTTGGATCTTCTATTAAAAACACTATTACTGATTATGGAACAAAAGCTGCTGATAAAGCTAGTAGCGTATTTAGTTCTATTAAAGATAAAGCTACTAGTTTATTTGATGCTGGTAAAGATATTAGCGGTAAAGGCAACGAAAAAGTAATGAGTGCTATTTCGTCTATTAAATCTGGATTGCAAAAAATTGCTGATGCTGCAGCTAAGTATATTCCAGCTAATATGTCTAAGAAAGTATCTCAATTTTGTGAAGTTATTATAAAAAAGGTAACTTCGCCAGAAGCAATCAAAAAAGCAGCTGGAAGAGCACTTAAACAAGTAACAGGTGGTTCATTTCCTGTATTGACAGTTGCTATGGCAGCGTATAGCTTTTATGAAGGCTGGAGCGATGCTGGTAAATATTTTAATTTAAAATCGGATCAAGATCCGTCTATTGAACAAAAGATAGTTGCTGGCTTTGCTAATGCAGCAAGTATGTTTATACCTGTTTTGGGATGGTTTATGGACGGTGGCGATTTAATTGCTATAGGTAGAGATGTATTTGGTATTCCAATGCCTACAGGTAACGAAAAAGGGCAAAATCCGTCTGACGATAATGGATCTGGTGCTCCAAGCAAAGGTTTATTAGAAGAAGGATGGAATACTGTTAAAGATTTTGCTAGTAATACGTTCCAAGCAGCTAAAGGTATCGCATCTGGTTTATATGATTCTGCTAGTAACGCACTTTCAAATATTTGGAGTTCTGTTAAATCAGTTGGTGCTACGTTAAAAGATAAAACTTCTAATTTATTTACCCACGGGGTAAAAATCGTAAAAGACTTTGGCACTACTGTTGCCGATAAAGCTGGTCAAGCTTGGGATTGGGCTAAAGATAAAGTATCTAATCTATTCGGTAATGGCAAATACGGAAGATCTAAATATAAATACGGTAAAGGTGGTATTGACCCATCTTCATTTAAATCACAATTAGATCCAAATAATCAAATGCAATATAATGCTCCAGGAGATACTGAATATCAAACAATGGCTGATTCTGGTTGTGGTCCAGGTGCCGCAGCTAATACTGTATCTGCATTGGGCGGAAATATGGATATTAAAGATGCTGCTATGTATTCTTTAGCTAAAGGCTATAAAGAAAAGAATGGTGGTACTGAACCTGGATTCTTTAAAGATATTCTTAATAAATTTGGAGTAGAAACAAAACCGTTAGGTAATGATCATCAAGCTATCACATCAGCTATTAAACATGGTAATCCTGTTATATTAATGGGCAAGGACACAAAAGTTTCAGATAAGAATCCTTGGGGACCTGGTGCACATTATGTTACTGCGACAGGGTTTACAGATGATGGTAATGTTATTATTCAAGATTCTGAATCAGATGGGCCTAATAAAGTTTATAAGCCTCAAGATGTATTTAATAAAGCTTCTATAGCTATAGAAGCTAATAGAAAACCGTTACCTAAAAAGATTTTACAAGGTGATGTAGGTTCTAAAGGTATACCTGATATAATAACCCCTGAAAATGGTAAAGGTAAATACGGTAGAGGTATTTATGATAGATTTACTATAAAAAATTATTCGAAGCCACATAGAAGAAATTATTTATTTGGTAGATCTAAATATAAATTCGGTAGAGGTTCAGAAACAGCAGCTGGTCCAGCTATTTGGCAAATGCTCCATCAAATCGGATTTAATGATATTGGTGCCGCTGGGGTTATGGGTAATATGATGAAAGAATCTACTTTATATTCCGATATAGTCGAAGGCGGTTCACATGCACCAGAAATAACAGTAGATGGTACGCACGGATATGGATTATGCCAATGGACTACTGAAGATAGACAACAAGGATTAGTAGATTATGCTGCACAACAAGGTAAATCTACCGGCGATGCTGGTGTTCAGATAGGTTATCTTAAACATGAATTAGATACAAGCTATTCTGGAACTATGGAAGCTACCAATAATGCTAGTAGCCCGGAAGAAGCAGCTTCTATATTTCATGAAAAATATGAAAATTCCAATGATGGCGGTGAAGGTTTAGCACAACGTCAACAATGGGCTAGAGAAGCTTATGATAATCAAGGAGCTATTAGTGGTTCTGCTAATAGTATAAATTCGACCACCGCAACTGCTAGTGGTGGAAGTAGTAGTAAAGGACAACAGAAAAAATATTCCGGTTTATTTGGGTTATTTGACCAAATGAGCGATCAATTAGATAGTGCTTTAAATATGTTTGGTATGGGTAAATATGGACGAGATAAATATAAATCATCTATAAAACCTCATCATAAGTACGGTAAAGGATTATTTGAATCATCAACTCAAGATATATTTAATCCGTTAGGTATAGGTGATGATATTAAGAAAACTATTGGTATGCCGACATCTAAACAAGTAGCGGCAGAAGACCCAGCTTCTATTGATACAACCAAACCGGTAGCCCCATCTGCTAATGAACCAACTAAATCAAATAAACCTTCCACAGAAAAATCTGAACCTAACCCGTTTGATTTTATTGTTTCAAAAGCAAAAACTATGATGAGTGGAGCTACTAGTGGATTATCTGCATTAATGAGTAAAGTAAAAGCTGCAAGTACCCCATTTAAAAATGCTATTAAAGGTTTAGCTAATTCACGCATTGGTAAACTTATGAGTAGTATTTTTGGTGACAATCCATTCAGTAATTTCTTTGGAGAACAGAAACAAGCATCTTCTGGGAATTCCTCTGGTGGATCTGGTGGAGCAGGTGGTTTCTCTTCGAATCCTAACATCCGTGCCGCAAGTGAATATGCGAATAGTAGAGTAGGTACAGAAGGCTATGGTGGTAATGGATGTACTGCATGGGTAAATGATTATTTAAGGCATGCAAATCAAGGTCAGATTCCTTTATGGGTTCCTGATGCAATGGCAGCTTCAAAAGGCGAAAACGTTCCTAATATGAAGCATAGTTTAAGTGATTTACCTAAATTGCCAGCTTGGAAAGATGCATCACAGGGTGGTGTTGAAGGTGACGTTGCTGTCATCGAATATGACGGTAACAGAGATAATGGGCCAGACCACGTAGTAATTGCTGATGGACAAGGTGGTTATTGGGGTAACTCATCTTCTAGAAACCAAATTGTTCATTCTTCAATGAGCGATTGGGGTGGAGATGGTATTTACGGTTATATTAGTACTGGCGGTGACGGTTCTGGTAATGTAGTAACTGGAGAAGCACAAAAATCTCTAGAAGAACGTGCTGCTGAAATGGGGCCTACAGCTGGTGGATATGGTAAATATGGTAGAGCTAAAAATATATTCCACAATATGATAGATAAAAATGCTCTTAAGTCCGCTATTAAATCACATAATAAGCGTAGCGGAATACCATTCAATTATGGTAGAGGTAAATATGGTAGAGCCAAAGAAATATTAGGTGGTGTAATAAAGAAAAATAAAGATATTCTTAAATCTACCATTGATACACATATTAGCCATGATGGAGTATCATATCATTACGGTAAAGGATTAGGAGATAATAATTCTACACAAACTAATACATTAGCCGTTCAGCAATCTACTGGAGATACAACTACTATTAATCCAACAGTAGTTACTTCAGCAGAATCGGATAAATTTAATCAAATGATAAATCTCTTAGGTTCAATCAATCAATATTTATCTGTAATTGCTCAAGGTATTGGTGCATTAGCAAATGTAGTTCCTCAACCTGTGGCACAAGGTGCAACTACGGTTATACAACAACCTAGTAATACGAATGGATTAAATACTCTTGCTAATTATTCGGGAGTTACTGATACATTTAACGCAAATGATATAACTGCTATAATAAGTGATATGTATAGATTAGCAAAGAAATAAAATGTATTGGGTAAGGGAATATTCCCTTACCCAAACATTACAGTAATTTTTTTAAAGAGGTGAAATATATGACATACTACTCATCTTCTATAGAATTACCAATATACGAAGATTGTACATTCTCTTCTAAAATTATTGGTAATATAAAAGAGCAACAACGATTTACCATACAAGATAATGTAGGTGTATGGTATCGTATAGATGCAATAGATAAATCCGGATGGATATATGGATATTATCAAAATAAGAATATTATTCATGAAGATTATACGGCAGATACACATGGTATTAGAATAGGTAATCTTATTGTATTGAATACTAACAAAAACGCTATAAAAGATTATTATGGTAAAACTGTAACTGCGAGAAAGAATGGAGAACCAGTATTATATAAGGTAACACAAATAGTACAAAATCCATTACGTATAGAGTTTTCTTCTAATACCGAATGGTATTCTATGGAAGTAGATAAAGTATCTAAGTTTAGTAATAATAGTAATAAAAGAACCATGATATCGTCTATGGCTGCAAGAGATGGTAAACCAGATGATGATAAAACAGAACAAGAAGAAGCAGAAAAGAAGAAGAAAGAAAAGGAAGAAAAAGCAAGAACCCTAGAACCTATAATAGCAGGGATAAACGATTTCTTTAAAACAAGAGATGCAGAAGTATCTGAAACTTTGGATAAGTATATGGATATTAATGGTATACGTAATATATTTGGCATGCCATATCAATTTATGCCAATAGCCGATATGAGAATAGATAATGGTAATAGTTATACATCTATTGGTAGAAAATATGGTGAAAAAATTGTATCTCGTATGCCATTATTAATAATGGTTCCAGGGACATCAGAGTTTATGAGAAAATACGACGAAGATGAACGTTCTGATATTATGAAAGCAATCGCTTTTGGAGATAGTGCATCACAGTCGTTAAAAGATAAATTAGGCAAGACTGCTAATAAGGCAGGAGATTATTATAGTTTTTATGCTGATTGGAATAAATATTATAAATTTGTAAATCCATTATGTAGAATAGCGGCAACGTTATTAAAGATAAACGATGTACAAATACCAACAAATGACGGTGATGTGGAAGTATTAGGAAAATATAGATGGCAAGATGCTGGTTCACAAAATATATCGTCAGCGATGTGTTATAAAGGTGGGTGTGCATGGTATTTGAATACAGATTCTCAAGTATCTGAATCATGGTCTAATGAAACTGCTAAACCATCTATTGCTGATAAAATCAATGGTATATCAGATAAAGTAAGAGAATTACAATTTCTTGTTGGTGGAGCATTCGGAACTTCTGTATTTGGTAATAATGTTGGGGAAAAAAAGAAAGAGGATAAAGAAAAAGATAAAGAAGCAGCAAAAGAAGCAAATAAAGCAAGTGGGTTTTTAGATGGGGTTATTGGTACATCTCCTAGCGTAATTGGGTCTATATGTAATGCTATGGGTGATGTAGTTGCTGGTGCTAAAATGGTATTTCCAGAACTATGGTCTGATTCTAGTTTTTCTAAAGATTATAGTATTAGTATAAAATTAATATCTCCAGATGCAGATAATCTTAGCGTATATTTGAATATCATTGTACCATTAATACATTTATTAGGATTAGTAGCACCACATTCATTATCTAGTGCTTCTACATATTCATCTCCATTTTTAATACGTGCGTTTTATCGCGGTTTCTTTAATATTAATATGGGTATCATTACGAATATGAGTGTATCCAAGGGTGGAGAAGGCAAATGGGCTTATTCCGGTATGCCTGTTGAAGTTGACGTAAATATTACTATAAAAGATTTATATGATCAAATGTCTATGATGATAAACGAATCTGGGGGATTTGATACAGATTTTACTGTATTATCTAATACTAATATGATGGATTATTTGTCTAATATGTGTGGTATTAATATTAATGAACCAGACTTAGCAAGAACTCTTATACTATATAAGATAATGCTAGAAAATAAAGCATCTGACTTATTCCCTAACTTAGGAGAACGGTTAAATCAGTGGATCATGAATAAGTATATGAATTTATTTGAAATTAATAGATAGAAATACAATTAATTAAAAATAAATATTATTAATTATAAGGAGATTCCTTTCTATATGAAAAGAAGAAAACAGAAAGAGATAGAATATAGTAACAAATACGATAAAATACCAAAAGATTATAATGAACGTCTTCGTTGGATGGTTGATACGTATCATTTATCTTCATATAAAATGGATTCTATTATTGCAAAATATAATACAATGAGAGAACAATTACAATTTAATTCTATATTTATTGTATTATATGAAGTACCAGAAGGTTCTCCACGTCCAAGATTTAGATTAGTAAATAGAAAGAATTTATCTAATATGGCAATTGCTAATCCTAATTTTATCCATGTATATTCTCCTACTGGTATGGAAGATAATAAATACATGAGAAGATTAATGACACAAGAAGACTTTGCTTGGCTAGATCATATTATATATACACCATGTATAGTTACATATTCTGCGTATTTTAGAACACCAAGAACATGGAATGCTATAGATACATATTTAGCAGAACTTGGTATTCATAACCCAATATCTAAACCAGACTGGGATAATATTGGAAAGAAATATTCTGATATGTCTAACAGCAATCTTTGGTTAGACGACAGATTAGTTATTAGTGGTACAGTAAATAAATGGTATTCTATTCTACCACGAGTAGAAATAAAATTAGATTATTTAAATATGCTTACAACGTATAAACAATACCAAACTATATCTAATTCATATGATGGAGATATTAGGTATTTTGGAGATGGGAGAGGTTAGTATAATGGACTATATAGACAATACAAACGAATATATAAAACAAGCAATGAATTATCGGTCATTGTTAATACAAAATAATTTTTATGATGATTTAGTATTAACTAATTTAAGTAAGAGTATTATGGATTTATCCGGTATTGGTAGTTATTTAAGCAGCTATATTGTATATGATGCAGATAATAATCCGTCTATTAGATTTACTATACGTAAATCGTTCTTTAAACGCTTTGGAAATTTAAAAAATAATAGTATGGAATTCTATCAATATATTAACGAAGGAGTACGTCAATGCTTTATAAACAATATTTATAAATTATCTGGAATTATTAAAGATTATCCGTGGATATTAAAGAATGTAACTATGATGTATACTATATCACGTATAGATGATACATCTATTTTATTATCATTATAAAAAAAAAATAATAATAACCCCATACCAATATTGGTATGGGGTATAAATTGTTTTTTATTTTTGGTAATCGTTTACAATGGTGTTTTGACCATTATAATCGTATTCAAAACTTTTTGGTGCAATTGTAAATCGTATACTTTCTGAATCTGTTTTTGAAAAATCATAAGATCCAAACCCAGTACATCTTATAATTTTATACTGTTTATTCATTCCAGATTTTTTTAATATAGCTGATAATATACTATTTATTTTTTCTTTTATTTCTGCTCTTCCCATATCTGCAAAAAGTGGTCGAAAAATTTCAGCTAGTATCAATCCAATAAGTCCGCCAAACCATAAAGGAGAATATATACTTGAAGGATCGTTAAGTCCGGACGGGTAATATTGTAATACCATCAGAGGCTCTGCTTTTTCTATAAAATTAGATTTAAACCATGGGTTTGTGTCATAACTAAAGAATTTATCTATTGTAGATTTATCTTTTACTTTATTATTCACATAATCTACAGCAGCTTTTAATAATTTCAGTAAAAGTTCTTTTCTTTTATTGTTATACTTATCTACATCATTTTCGTTAGAACACAGTTCTATCATAAATTGTTTTAATGCTCCTGCTATATTAGTAGATGCTATTAATTTACCGGAATAATAGGTTTTATTGTATTCGTATATATAAACTTTTGTTGATTTGTTTTTATTATACCAATTTTTATCCAATTGAATTAATCCACTATAAAATGAATAATTATATATTTTACACCCCATACCTTTTATAAATTCTAATATTGCTTGCATATAAAAATAAGTAATATCAGAATCTATATCAGCATCTTTTTCTGTTGAAATATAATAGTATCTATTTCTTTTATCACCTATACCAATTTTTAATGTATTTGAAATTCCCTCGGTGATTAATTGATAATCGTCTATTGTTGGCATTATTCTTTTTCCTCTTTACTTCCTTTTTTAATAATAGCGTTAGTCATTTCTAATAATTTTTTTACTACTACGAGAATTTCAGAGAAAATTAAACGAAGATTTTTCATATAAATAGTAGCAACACGTTTAAGAACTAGTTTATATTCGGCTTCTGTTTTATTCCCTTTCCCAAGCTTAGTTACATCGACATATTGTTTTTCTATATTTGCTATTTGCTTTTTTAGTTCAGGACGTAAAGCCATAATACCTTTTGCGACATCCCATGGTTTATTGTCTACGTCAAATTCCATAACTACTTGAGGAGATTTATCATCGAGTTTTAGTATTTTTTTTAATCCATCTTTTGTTACCGTTGTATCTGTATTATCTAAGTTTATTGTAACTCCTTTATAAAAATTAGCAACGTTATTTACAAGGTTTTTTGTAGTTTCTATATCAAGCAATTTATTAATAATATTTTTAAAATTATTAACGATAGTACCGTCAGCGATACATTTTGGTACATTAGAAGCTGTTTGTCCTGGTTTATTTGCTAATGCTTTAATGGCTTTAGGGGCTAATTCCTTAAATTTCTTTTCTATTCTATTGATAAAGAAATTATCTATAAAAATACGTATTTGTTGCCATTTTCGTTTAAACCAATATATTACTCTATAGATACCTCTGTTAACCATACCGACATCGCTTTCGTTATAATTAGATTCCATGCAAGATATGGTATCGGTAGGCATAGTATATTTAAATAATGATGCTTCCATATTTATCTACTCCTTAAATGATTTTAAAAATCCAGTTAATACTTCTGGAGTTAATTTAATTAATTCGTATGTATTAACTTCTTCTAATACTGTATATATTGCTTGTGCGTCATCCATTACTTTATTCATATTTAATGAAGTGCTATCTTCGTTAAAATATAATTTACCAATAGAATCATGAGACACAATATATTCACATACGTTATTTACTACTGCTTCAAATAAAGATATTGGCTTCATATCCATTGTAGATACTTTACCTTTAGCGTATAATTCTATGCTTTCTTTCATAGAATCGTTGTCTGCTTGTTGTACATCAGATGCTGCTTTACGGTATATATCTTTAATTGTTTCTGCTTTTTCGTTTCTCTTTTCAATAAAGTCTTTTGTTGCTGTCATTACACGTTCTGCAATTTCTTCATTCAATTTATCAGGAGACATCTTTTCTACTTTATTGGCAAATTTAGTCATCTTTTCATCTTCCATATCTTGAATATCTTCTTCATTAAAATTGCAAGCTTCCGCAATAGCTTTGAATTGGTTGAATTCTTTGCCATATTTATTAATAGCATATTTGAAAACAGCTGTTACGGTATTATCTATAATGCCAGCACGAGTACCGAGAGAAAGATTAAATAATTGGTTTTTTGTATCTTTTTGTACTTGAGCACAATAATCTACAAGTTTATCAATAGTAGCGTTACCAACACGTTTACTACTATTACTCATATGGATATTATCAGCAATATTAGATAATTGTGTTTTTAATAACGTTTTTAATACGGGAGTAAAATTAGCATTTGCGTATGAAGGAGAAGACATAGATGATTTATTATATATATCATTCTTTATTCTTCCTTTTATAGCTAATCTATGAAGTCCCTGTATTAAAGATTCAATAGATTGAACTTTTTCATCCTGCATAATATATCTCCTTTATTAATGATTAGACATTTCGTGCAGTTCTTCAATTACCATTTCATGAAGACGTTCTGCATATACGTTACCTTCGTCAGCTAATTGTTGCGATTCTGTCAATAATTGTTTAGCAGTTGCTTTAATTTCTTTAGATGTAGCTACCATTGCTTCATGAAGTTCATTTTCATTTAAAGCACAATCGTTTGAATCGATAGTTCCTTCTTGTAATAGAGCACGAGTTGTATCTGCACTTTTATAAAGGGTATATAATGTTTTCATACGTACTACATCAGAGAATAAACCTTTTGCTTTCTGTTCTGCTGCTTCAGTAATAATTTCTTGTTCATTGTACATAATTTATCTTCTCCTTTTAAATTATATTATTAGATACGATGTCTGCTTGATCTGCTTTTGCCACCGTATACGTAATATCTGGAACATCTCCATCTAATGTATTTATATTGATAAACTCTGGTACAAACGTAGAGTCTACATATATATCTGGATTTGGGTTATCATATATACTTTGATACATATAACCATAATTATTTAATCCAACAAATTTAAAATATACCAATTGTTTAACAAATTTATTTTTTACAGCAGTACATAAGTTAGGAATATGAAGTTCGGTTATATAATTAAGATTTTCGATATATTCTTTGATGAATGCTGTAATATCTCCTGTGATATTAATATCGTCAAGAGTTTGGTATTTGAGTTCAAATTTGAGACTAATATTAACTCTATCCAACGGTACTTCTTCATTAACGTTATACATTTTAGATGGTCCATAAGTATTGAAGAATTTAAAATCAACACCAAATGAATCTTCTAATAGAATAAGACATGCTTGAATATAAGAACGTCTTGTATCTAATACTTTCATAAAAGATTCTATTCTATCAGATGTATTCATATATGAATATTTAACCATTGGAAGTCGTTTTAAATCAAATATAGTTTCTCCAGAAGTTTTATCTAAATGGATGGATACATATGATTCCATTATATTTGTGTAATCATAATATATATCCATACCGGTATTCATACTGTATGTATTGGATAAAGTCCATCCATCTAATCCTGGTATTATAGAATCTATTTCATCACCTCTACCGTATTCATCTTCTAATTTATATAATACAAAGAATTTTACAGGGAAATTTCCCGGTAAATAAGATAGAGAGTCTTTCTTGCCACTATCAGCAATATTATATAATCCTTTATTAATAGTCATATTACCGTTTCTATCTATAATATCTGTAGTAGAGAAATCTATTTCGAAGTTATAAATATATTGACTATCGTCATAGTCTCCAGCAATTAATGGATTAGCTTTACACCATCTGTATGGCGTATCATTACTATCAGAACTATTACTGCGATAAAATACGGCATATACTTGTATATCTTGTCTTGTAATATTAGACTTTTCGTCTGTAGCAATGATATTAAAGTCGGATGCAATATTTTGCATAAGAGTAATATTAATACGATATATATTACGAGTATTTAAATCTTTAGACATAGATTCTCTTCGTACTCGTATCAAACTATCAGGAATGAATTGTAATTGAGATGCATCATTAATATATTCAAAATTTACTGACTTACCGTAATTTAGTATATTTAGATAATAGCTTACTAAGAATGGGTTCTTATTGATAACTACCATAAATGGATTTGTATATAAGAATCCATTACCTTCATATTTAGCAAGATCGTCGTCCGATATATTATTTGGTAAACCAGTAGTGGTTTCTCCATCGCAATAGAAGATAGATCCTTGCGGAAGGATATAATTAACTCTATTGATATTAAAGAATGCTTCTTTACCAAACGTTACATCAAGTGTATTGGTTGGTATAACATTATTATTTGTATTCTTTAGTAATATATATCCAAAGAAAATACGAGATAATTGGTTATGTGCTTTTTGCAAGAAATGCATTCTATAGTTTTCTGAAATTTGATTGAAATATCCAACCAAATCTTTCGTAGTGGTAATACTATTACGAGAAAGCATCTCTTTAGGAATTGCTTCATGAAGATCTTCTACCGATTTTCTATCTAATCCATTTTCAGAATCTGATATTGGCTGTAATACCATATATAAAGAATTGTAAGAAAATCTTTCCGAAGTAAGAGTATATACAGGCTGAGAAGTATATGTAAAGTTACCAGAACTTCCTTTCGTTGTATATACATGAATAGTTATAGAAGCATTATTTCTTGGCTGGTATGAATCTCTATTAAATGTAATGCGAATAGTATTATCATCTATGTATTGATAATTACAATATTCTTGATCTGGATTGGTTTCGTATAACCCGTCGTATATACAAGTAAGATAATGAGTTTCATCACCTTCTTCTACTTCTACGTAGAAATATGATAATTGGTCTGAAAAATTAAATGTAATTACTTTAGATTCAATAGGGTTTGATACTAAAATAGTTTTATATATTTTAGTATGAACTACTTGTCTAATACGAGTATTAATCATTAAGAAATTATCATTACTGATAATAATATTTCCAATGGTTGGTAAATATGGGCTTGTTATATTAGATATTTCATTGTGTTCGTCTATATTATATATAGCTGTATATATATACTTACCATTTGGTAATATAGATCTATGCAATATAATATCATAGTCTAATAAATATGAGAATGAATTATTTGTAGAATCGTTAAGATTAATGACAAATTCTTTATCTATCGTAAGAGTATTATTCACCATATTGGCAATTACATCTGATTCCGGTAGACAAAGATATACATTCATAGATGCTGGTACTGCCCGTATATTATCTATACCAAGAGATAAAGCATGTGATATTACGTTACGTTCAAATTGTGCTTTAGTCGGTATGGATTCATTTGCATATTCTGCAGCAATAATTGCAGTATTTTCTAGAATATTAGCATGAATTTCGGATAAATATCCATATATACCCATTGCTAATGTATCTTCTGGTAAATCTATATACTTTGCTTTAATAGCATCTATATATGTAGCTATATCATATATATTAGGAGAAAGAGTATTAGTAGCTGTTTCTTCTATGAGTTCATCTCGTATACTGGCATCGTTATGTAAGTCTATTGAAGTATCTGCCATTTATTATATCCTCCTTTCTTTAATATGACTGATCTGTGTACCAATGCATTACATATCTACTATATGGACTATTTTTATATGCTGACTTATCCATATATGCTATTTTGGGACATAATACAGATTCTTGAGATACAGCATGTATTTCTTCATCGTATACAGGAGCTATTTGTGCCCCAGTACCACTAAGCATAATATCTGATAGTTTATTAAAATGACGTATAATTAGTGGATCCATATCGTCTTGAAAACTACAATGCCAATTGATAGTAAACTTTAATTGTCCATCTGCTGGTAATTCTGAAAATGTATCTCTTGGTACTGATTTAGGATAGCATCCCCAGAAACAAGACCAATGAATTAATGTTTCTCCATCTTCTCCAACAATAAATTTGAATATAGTAATTTGATCTGATATGATTTTATTTAGAGTATATTCTTGTTTAGTAGGAGTAATACGACCTTCTGCTTTTTTACGTTCATATACATCATACGTTTTAAACCATAAATAACAATCAAGATATTTTGTATCACTAAATTCTATCGAGAAATCGTTATATTCGTCAGATCTATATGAAGAGTTTCTATATGACATTTTTGTACCAAATGCATTAGTACCAGATTCTATATCTTCAGCACTAATATTATTTAATTCTAATGAAGATTTTTTATAATTTGACAATACTGGCACAAATGGTTTAGATTCATCTACGCTGAATTGTAGATTGTTTAGTACTGTATCTCCATACCCGTTTTGAATAAGCATATTGAAATATGGATCATTTGCTATTTCGTCATTCAGTTTAGTAGAATTATCTGGATTTAATATATGAAGATCTGGTTTTGTAAAGAATACATATTCTCTGGTAGTACCAAGCATAGAATATGGGTTATTACGCGGAAACCTATAAAATCTTTCAAAATCATTATAATCATGGCGAGCAAATATACCATTTGCTCTCATTAATCTGGCTAAAGGGTCGGTAGAATGAACTTCTGGACTAGTACTAGATAATACTTCATTAGTAATACTTCTAGATGAAGTATTTACATCTTTTCTAGGGTCAGTATCATACCTTCTAATAGACATATGTAAGCTCTTCCTCCTTTCTTTGAATAAGGTTATTAAAATGTTTTTGCTCTTAATTCAATATGACTAGTATGTATAAATTAAGTGTAATACATTAAAGTAAATGCCAAATTTATGGTTGTATTGATTTGACATTATAAATAATATTTTTGAAGAAAGGAGGGAATTTTTATATAAATGATAGACAATAAACAAGCTATACACGAAACAGTTTTATTGGATATTGTGAATGCTATTATGAACGGTAATATATCAGATAAGTTGGGAGATTTACCTAGCACTATAGTTAATAATATTATGAATAGACGCAATAATATTGGTAGCTATAGCAGTATTGCTAAGGCAACTTCTAATCTTGTTTTGACATTTCCGGTCATAGTAGATGAATCTGTATCTTTATCTACTGCTTTAAAAATCAGTAAAGCTACTGAACGAAAAGCAGTAATGATGTTACAGATGCTATTTGCCGCTTTATCGGCTCAAGCTCAATCTTCTGGTAAAGACGCATTTGATTATGTAAAGAAAGTTCATTCTAATTTGAATTCAGATGATCTAGAAGATTATATACAGCAAATGGAATTATATGGTAGAGACCATCAAGAATCTACCAATATAGATGAAAAGACAATGAGAATGATTCAAGAAGATAATCGTCTTATTGATTCGTATACATTGTCTAAACGTATTATTCCTTCGTTAGAAGAATCATTCTTTGTAGAAGCTAATGGTAATGTAAAAGAAAAGAAAGATTCTAATGACGATAAACAACCAGGGCTTAATGATATTCCGTCTATTCAATATAGTTCGGAAATAAAGAAAGCTAATGAAATGGCTCCCACATTAATGGTAATTCATTTTAGAACACAGGGAGCAGATGGTAGAGTAACAGAAGCAGAAAATAAAGCTGTTATTGGTGTAAAAGCTAAATTACAGTTTGTAACTAGTGATGATGTAGTAGATCGTATTATAGATAAAAATAGAGATGGGCACGGTTTATTTAATTTCTTACGTGCTACTACAAGAGAAATATCATTTCTTAAAGATTTCCTGTTTGCTATAGATAAAGCAAAACTAGATGCTACACATAGATCATCTAGTCCTATCTGGAAGATACTAGAACGTCGTGCTGCTAATAGCAGTATTAATACCATGATTGGTAGAAATAATGATGCTGCTGCAATTACGACTTTAGTTATTTCTAGAGATACATTAGATACATTGAATAAGGAATATGGATTCCGTGGTTCTGTATCTGATATACTGGGACTAATGAAAGCATATAATTTGCTTGCATTTTTCGTTGCTGACGATGTTAGAGAACGAGTTGATTTTATATATGACGATGATTCACGTAAATTTGAAACGTTGTCGTATAGTGCTTTAGACAAAGCAGGAGACTCTGATCTTAAAAAGGTTATTAGTGTATTAACCGCTACACGATAGGAGAGACTAAAATGCTACAAAAAGAATATAATGAATTCTTTAGTGAAGCATTAGATATGACTAATACGTCAAATGTAAAATTAGTCTCATCCTTCACTGAAGCAGATCGAAAACAGGCAACTATCATACTTGCAAATAAATTATACGGTATGATGGTTCATAAATTGGAAGATATAGACTTTAAAGAAGTAGAACAATCTCAAGGAGATATTACTAGATTCAAACAATATACTCGTCTTAGAGAATGTGTCTCTACTCTTAAAGGTTTAGCTAAACAATCTGGTAATGGTATTGAAGAAGTAGAAGTCATCAGTACTGCTATAGATAATCTAGAGAACAATAAACTTATATTTTCTAGAGGATTTAAATTAAATGTAAGTTTTGTGAAGTATTTGTATAACTCTATTGTAATGGCAGTCATATCCGATATTGGATTCTTTACGACTGTATGTGTAGAGTTTATAAAAACACCACAGAATACAGTACAAATGGAAATTAATAATCTTAAGAGATTTAAAACAAAATTCTATTTAGTACATAAGAATTTACGTTCATTTAATGAATCTGTAGCTGATGGTGATTTTGAAAAAGCTACTATGCCATTAATTAAGATGAAATCTAAAAACTTTGTGTCTGCTGGTCTCTTAGCAAGCATTCCTGGCGGTAGTATTATTACGTTAGTAATTGCTGCTGTAATCATTGTAAAAGTATTTTTACCAATGCTTAGAGAACTGTCTTATTTATTCTACGCGTTTAGAACTTCTGTAGCAAATTATATGCTATTGCAAAAGAAGTTATTAGAAGCAAACGCATTACGTATTAAGAATAATACGGATATAAATAAAGATAGTGACGCAAAAGCAATTGTTAAACGTCAAGAAGCTATTGCTGATTTCTTTGGTAAGATTGCAAATTTCTTTGCCATTAAATATATTCCAGTTCAAAATGAAGTGGAAAAGAAAGCAGGAGAAGATGCACATACTACTTTAGATACAAATGATTTAGATAGTTCTGATGATCAATCATCATTATTTTAAATAAAGGAGAAGATATAAATTATGAATTACTTCGATAATATTTTTAACGAAGACACTTCTGTTGATGTCAAAGCAGTAATGACTCCAGAAGACTATATGATAGAATCCATGCAAGAAGAGTTTGATATATATTCAAATCTTTCTAGTTTTATGGTAGAAGCTGATATTAATGAGCATCGCATGATGGCTTCTAACGAATCATATGATATGGATGCATTTACTGAAGGCATGCTTTCTAAAGCAAAGAATTATGCTACAAAAGCTGGTTCTTTCATTCATCGTTCTCTTCAGAAATTGCTTGGTTTGCTTCATCGTACGTTTGCTCGCGTCGTTGCTCGGTTTGGTAAATGGCGTGATTATGAAACACGTTGCCCGAAAGCATTAGCAAAAATTACATCTAAAACAGGTATTGTTAAATCGTATAAAAACATTGGCGATGCTAAGAATATACTTACCAAAATGGCAGAAAAATTAAAAACTGAAGTTAATGATTCAAGTTTGGAAAAATCAGTTAACTCATCTCCTAAAATGCAAGATATCTATGATAGCTTTATGAATGAACTTGGTGATAAAGTATCATTGGATGCTAGCGAAATTGGTAAACCGTGGGAAGTTATCGGCGCTATTTCTGAACTTTCTGAATCTGGCATGAAATATATCAACGACTCTGCAGAATCTGGTAAGAAATTATATGAAGAAAAATTGAAATCTGCTGAAGAAAATAAAGATGGAAATACACAAGTAATTCTCCGTTCATTTATGAAATTTAAGAATTCTCTTTCTGCAAAAGCTTTAGCATTCTCTAAAGTTCTTTCTCAAGTAGTAACAAATGCAGTAAAAGCTTGCCGTGCTATTTTATCAAAAGCAGACAAAGAAGAAGGTTCAAAGACAGAATCATTTTTTTATGATTTAAGTTTTGACGATAATGATAATTATTCAGAATCCTGGCTTGATAATGATGTAGATAATTACTCATTTGAAGAAGATTCAGATTATGATGAAGATGATGATCTGTTTGAAGAAGGAGTAAAAGAAACGGGAAAAAAGATTTTTGATAAAATTGGTGATGCTGCTGACGGTGTTGCTTCTTCTATTAAGAAGAAATACCATAAAAACAAGAAACGTTTTAGTTCCCAAGAAGATACAGAAGATCTTTTAAATTTTGATGATATATTGTAATTATTAGGAGGTATACCATATAATGTTTATTAATTCAACATATAATGAATCTATAGTAGATATTTATCAAGACTTCTATAGCGAAATGACTGATTTAGTAGATGAAGAAGCGATTATACTAACAGAAGCAGAAGATGAAGATAAAAGCAATAAATCTGGTTTCTTTGATAAAGTAAAGAACTTTATTAAAAAGTATTGGGCTAAACTTAAAAATTGGGTTATTAAAGTTAAAAACTGGGTTGTAAATAAATTAAAGAAAATTAAAGAATGGTTTATTGGAGAAAAATCTAAAAATTCTGCCAATATTGATAATAGTAGTTCATCTTCTAGCTCTTCTGGTAGTTCAAACACATCCGGCGAAGCAAATAATGGTGGCGGTACATTCCCAGTTCCAAAAATATTATTTAATAAAAAAATAGAAGGAATAGTAAAAGAAATATTGTCAGCTTATAATAAAGCTATTTCTGTATATAAATCAGCATTAAAAAATAATAAAAACGATAAAGAGATTAGCGGCAGAATATATAAAGATAAGTTACATAAACTTATGAATCCTATATTCGATAAATTAAAAAGCGATGAGTATAACGGAACAATAGATCTGCCTAAAAAAAAAGTTTTAGCTGCATTTGATAGATTAATTGATAAAGCAAATATCGATTTTAAAAAATTATCAGATCTTGCAACAAAGTTTCAGAACACCGTTGATACTTTTGATTGTGTAAACGATAGAATAGCGATCAATTTACCTTATAATAAAGAATGTGTATCAATGAGTATGAGTTTAGTAAGAGAAACTGGTAAATTATTGACAGCACTTACTAATAGAATTAAAAGTGCGTATAGTGCTTTTGCAACTAAATTCGCTGCTTCGGCTAAAGCTTACTCTCATTCAAAATTATCTAAAGAAGAAAGATATAAAATTAAAGCAGCTACAAGACCAAGAGGATAACGGCACAAGCTCTTTTAATAACAAATAACAATAATGCACCCCTCTACTCTATATAGAGTAGAGGGTTTTTTGATGATATATTGTAATTATTAGGAGGTATACCATATAATGTTTATTAATTCAACATATAATGAATCTATAGTAGATATTTATCAAGACTTCTATAGCGAAATGACTGATTTAGTAGATGAAGAAGCGATTATACTAACAGAAGCAGAAGATGGAAAACCCGGTATTTTTACTAGAATTAAAAATTTTATAAAAAAGAAAATACAAGCTTTAATTAATTTTATAAAGAAAATTAAAAATTGGATAGTTAAAAAAATGGAATAATCTTTTTCATAAAGTTAACGACAATACAACCGGTGAGCCTATTGGTAGTATAAAAAATGAAAGAGAATTCGGATCCAATACAAATTATATTCCTAAACGTTCAGTTCAAAAAGCTAAAACTAAAGTTGTTTTAAAATCTAATATAACCGATAATTTTAAAAAGAAATTAGGTGATATTAATAAAAATATTGTTAAAAATGTCGATGATAAAATCTCTGCAGCAAATAAAGAATATACTGGTACTTTTGGAGTATTTGATATAGATAAAGTTAAATCTTTATTGGATAAATTTATGAGCTTGGGTAATAATATACAGAGTTTAAAACAATTGCGTAGTGAAATCAAATCCGCTTTTGTTAAATTAAACTATATAAAAATATCAGGTCCAGATCCTGCAATTATCATTAAAAAACTCGATAATAAATATAAAAATTTTATTGTAGAGTATTTAAATAAAATAGAAAAAGCGGCCCAAAGATTAGAAGAAGATAATAAACAAAATAAAAATGATCTATCGGATGAATTCGATCAAAAAGAAAAAAAAATAAAGGATTTAATACTCATTATAATAAGAGAATAGACGAAATAAATGAACGTATTATACAATTAAATACTAAAATTAATATAATAAGATCCATAGTTGATGATTTGCAAAAAGCTAACTCAAATTTATTCAATCAAACTACAAGATTTCTTCGTAAATTTAAACATTAAGTAGTCCCTCTATCCTATATAGGATAGAGAGAATTCCTATCTTTTGAACACTATCATAATCTTATCTTTATTATAAAAAGGAGGAATTATAGTTGGAAACTATATTGACTAATAAACAAATAAATTCTATATTTGAATCTACTTCTAAATCAGATATAAAATCTACTAATAATGTATTTGGTAGTTATATCATGGCAGAAGCAACATCACAGGAAGATGAAGATTTTTCAGATAAATCTTTTAATCCTAATATGGATGTAGATGAATTGCTCTTTAAATGCACTACAGTACAAGAAACTATTACTAAGAATATATTATATATTTCGTTAAAAACATCACTAGAAAATAATTTTCTTAATGGTGATGGTGATTATTCAAATACATATCGTTATTCTAATTTAAATACAGTTCCTGATTTAACTAAATTGAATACAGTAATAGATACATTATCTAGATCTTTTGCTGGATATAATCCATCCGGATCTATATTGACTCTTTCTAGTGTAGAAAAAGCGTCTGAATTTATTGCTGTATGTAAATCAGCAATAAACTTTATTATGAAATCTAGAGAACAGATTTGTTCTTATTTAGGTAATACAAATGATGCAGAAGATTTTGGTACATGGGCTTATAGATACTATAGAGATAATAGTGATATACAATATCGTACTTTTATAAATGGTTCATATAGGAAGAAAGCAGCAAACACTATTAAATCTGCAGCTACTGATACAAATAAATATACTGATTCGTATATTGCTATATTACGTAAACTGAATACATTTGTTTCTAAATTACGTGCTCATGTAAGTTGCTATAACAAGCAATTAGAAAATCAAGCAGAATATGCTAAGAAAGCAGTAAAGCTTTCTTTAATGTGTTTTGCAAAAGAATATTTATGTAAAGCAAATATATTGTATGCAGCAAAAGCAGAAGCATTGTCTGATTTATATAATATTGCATTTGGGTTGTCATATACAAAACCTGCAATTGATTTAACAGATAACGATGTATCTTCATTATATTCGGATAACTTATTAGATGAATATAAAATCACATTAGAAACAATGGATATGACTGGTTTCTTAAATTTAGTTCGTAAAGAAAACGGTGCTGCTCCTATAGAAATAGATTATAGTAAAGTATTAACTGAAGGTGGATATTTAACCTTTGAAAGTGCTTGTGAAATCTTTAATGAACAAATTTATGATATGTATATAAAACCTGTAATGGAAGCAGATGGACAAGCAACTACAAATGGTAATAGTGGCGGTATTATAGATAAAATTATTAATTTGTGGAAAAAGTTCTGGGGTTGGATTAAAGAAAAAGTTCTTGGTTTGTTTAAGAGAAATATGGAAAGTCGTATTAAACAAGCTGTAGAATTCATGAATAATAATAAACAAAAAATCATGAATAATGTAGGTCATATGGATCCATCTCTTAAAGTTACGTGGCAAAACTATGATAACGGTATTAAATCTATGCAAAGTAACCCATTGATTAGTGCTGATACTTATATTAATGATATACTTAACGGTAAAGATTCCCCTCAATTAGTAGATATGCAAAAAGCTACTATTAAGACATTTTTAAATGATGGTAAAGTAACGTTTGTACAATTTGCTAAAACTTTGTTTACCGGTGGGGAACAAGAATATACTGTACAGTTAACGAATATACAAGAATCAGAAATAAATAATATGATTAACTTTGTTACTAACAATACTAATTATAAATACTCTGATGTAGAAAAAGAACAAGAAAATGCTGGTAATAATCTTATTACATTAATAGATAGCGCTAAGCAAAAACTATCTACTACTAATACTACACCATCTAACCCAAATGAAGGAAATACTAGTAGCAGTACCGAATCGGGAAATTATGATGATATAAAAGATTATATTACTAATTTCTTAGAAGGTAAAGGAACAGCACCAGAAGGTTCTTCGAGTCAATCAGGTAGTTCCGAAGGAACAGTACCGAAAAAATCAGATAGTGGTACCAATGTAAATAACAATCAACCAAAACCAGGGAAAGTACAAGTTACAAGTAATGGTAAAAACGTTTCTGGTGGATCAGAAAATCCTGATCCTAATAAAGAAAAAATAAAACAGTTGAATGCGTTTTCTACTGCATATAAATCTTTGATAAAAGATTATTGCACTGCTAAATTATCTGCGTATGAAGCAATATTTGTAGATCGTTTTAAAGTTCTTCGAATAATTGCCAATGCGAATCCGGTACAAAATACTAACACAACACAACAAAATAACACAGGGACAGCCACTAATAATCAATAATATTATTATACCCATACCTGATATCAGGTATGGGTAGTTTTTATTTTGTCTTCTTATTATGTCTTGAAGAGATATAAATATCATGGATATTTTGTGCATTGGCTATTACATCAGATAGATTATCTAGAGTAATACCTTTTTTACTTGCTTTAATTATATTCAATGCAGATTTAAGACTATTATCGTATACTTTAGTATCGAGTCCTGCATCTTTAGCTAACTTACTACCCATATTAGTTATTTTACTTAATTCTAGTCTTGTATTACAAGTATATGTATCCCCATGGCGAATAAACATATCTACTTTACGATGTAAAATAAATAACCCGTTCTTTTTACTATGAGCATTATAGTTGTATACAATATATCTTTTGTTAGGTGTAAAAATACTAGTATCTAAACCATTTTTATTTAACGTTAAATTATTCATGCTATTTTCTATATCTGATTTTACATTTTTGATCATATTAACGTTATCGTTTGCTACACGTATTATACGAGAACCATCAGCATTAGTTGTTCCTAATGCAAGATCCGCTACAATATTGGACAAACCCAATCTACCTATTTTAGAAATATCTCTAACTATATTAATATCTTTTTGAAAATCTTCTAATGAATTAATAGATAAATCTACATCTCCAGCATTACTTAAAATATTTTTAGCGTTAGTGATAATATTATCTAACGATTGATGAGCATCTGGACCAATATTATTTAAATCGTTTCCTACACCAACAATATTCTTTTTAATATCTTTATTAATAGCACTAAATCGGTGTGCATGTTGTTTAGCAATAGCGTTAGAATTATCTATTTTATCTTGAGATTTTTTATAATCATCCGTGGTTTTTGAAATATTTGACGAAGCAGTTTTTAGTGTTTTGTCATATTCTGGTAGTTTTTGTGTTTTCTCTTTAATGGGATTGGTAGCTCCAGATGGTAATGTGCTATCTATTTTATTTGATGCAGTAATTATTGCATCAAATGCATTAGAGTATCCTTTTGTTAAACCGTTTATATCCATGACTCCTGGTATAATATCTGTATTTAATTTGAGTTTACTCTTTGATAAATCGGAATCGGTACTCTTAATTTGTTTATTTAGCATATCTGCGTTATCACTATAATTAATAGGGGTAATACCATTAAGCCATAAAGCAGTTGATGTGAATTTATATGAAGCATTTGCTAAATATGAATTACCTATTTTAAAATTAGGGACTAAATTCTTTAATGCTGTAGCCGCACTATTTACTAACGGGTTTAATGCGCTTACTGCTTTAGATACAAGTGCTTTAGTAGCGAGATCTAAAAAAGGACCTGTAGGGGATGAAGCCGGTAATGCATTAGTTTCTTTTAATATTGCTTCAATATCTTCTTGAGCTTCTTTAGAACAACCAAAAATTGTATCTGATTGGTCGGTTAAATATCCTATGGATAGGGCGAGTTGATTTGGTATATTTTGTATCGAATTGGCTGCTTCTCGTATATATGCATTCATATCATCTGTAATAGCATTAATTCTAACCATAACGTCATTTACATCTTTTAATAACGTAATATCGTTATTACGAGAAGGGTCGATAATAACAGCTAAATCTTTATATATCTTAGGTGTGATATTATCTATAACATATTCGGTATCCTTAACGTTTATATCAATAAAATACATTTTTAACGAATCGTTTTCTTCCATACCCTCATTTGCTGCTTCTTTTTCTTTTACTCCGCGGACAGCAAACATGATAGTCCCATATTTTTCTCCTATTTTTTCTAATGGTTTACCTGATGAACTCATAAGATATACACAACCTGGTTCGATATAGAATCTATAAGATGTATCATAAAATACATTTAGGTCATTGAAGAAATCTATTGTCTTATATAATGAATCTTGTGGTGGTATAATTAACTGCGGGAACGGTTCATTATATGTAAATGGTTCTATTAATATCGGGGTATCTTTAATAAAATACATGATAGCGTTAAATGGTGTAGTATTTACTATAGTAGTATTATTAGTTTGCTTATTAGCATCAATACACCATTTAAACATTAATCCTATAGAAAAAGTTTGGAACATATCTTCTCGTTCTTCGTTATCGTCGGAGTAATCAAGATCTACATTATAATTTATATCTTTTGGTATAAAATATGTAGTATCACCACAATATTGAGTAGCTATTAAAGTTGGTTTAGTGTCATCATCTTTCTTTTGTATTTTAAATATATTAAGACGTATGATAGAATCTTTTATTTCTTGGATAAGTTTATTTAACTTCTTTTTATCTAATGATAGCTTAGCATATATTGTAGGCATTAGTGCGTTTCTATAATCATTCTCCATTACAATATGATTGATATTATCAGATGTAATTTCAAATGTTTCTTTGGATACATTATTTACCCATGTCATATCTATACTATATTCATATATCATATATACATCCTCCTTTATTAATTAGAAGTATATGAATACAAAAAAGAAATAGGGTAAGGTGATAACACCTTACCCATTTATATATCTTCTAAATTCAACGGATTTTGTTTAAAGTATTTTTCATTGATTCGCTTTAGCGTTTCTGGATCATGTAGATTTTCTATATAGTTTGTCATACCGTATTCTGAACTATGCTGATAAATTTTATATTGATACAGAATATCTAATCCTAAGAAACGTTTAAGAAAACCATCTTCGGTGATACGTATCTTTTTTGTTTTGTGCTCCATATAATATCTTCTATAATAAGAGTATAATGCATTACCGTCATGCTCACAACCTGGATCAATTGTTTTTAATATATCAAGTGCTACTGGTAACGTGTTAATAGAACGAACTCCTAATTTAGAAGAACCAATCATAATCAATAACATAGTTATGAGTTTATTATTTTTTATATATGGAAGTATTGTATTTTTACTGTCATAGATAAACATACTAGCCGCATTATACGCGTTATATGAAAACGATATATCGTCTCTATAGTTTCTTTTTTGACGTAATACAATAGTATTTGGAACTACTGTTGGTAGTTGATACATAAAATGAGATGCACTGATAACTATATTAGTTACTGGTTTCTTATCTATAATCTCTTTAATCATTACTGAAGTATCAGCAGAACCAATTTTAAAATATACATCAGGAATATATTTACTTAATACACCAATCATCTTTAAATTAGTTTGTAATATATCTGTAAAGCCACCTCCTGCCTTATTATATCTATTTATATAATAGCTATTATAGTTTGGAATATACATTTCTGTACTGGTATACTGACCATTAGATAAAATTAAATATATTTGTGGATTAGTATACCAATTATCCATAAAATATTTACGTAAATGGATTGCATAGTTTATTACTACTGAGCATATTGCTAATGGGTCTTTAATCCTAATAGCTTGATATGGTAATGGTGGGGTAAGAAATTGATATAAGTCTACAAAAATATTTATATTCTCACCCTCTAACGGTAACGTTGGTTGTAATCTCAATTCAGATTTTAAAAGGGTAGTCAATCTATTAAACGTTATATATTTACCATAATAAAATTGTTCTAGTGGTATTTGTTCTACTAAATGCATCATAACGGTTTCCACCATTTCTTTCCGACTGATTTATAATAATTAATCATTTCTTTAATAGTATTATCACATTCATCACATATACCAGAGAACATGAATGCAGCTGGCGAATTAATAGTCTTACCACAATATCTACAGGTGTGCGGTAATTTTTCTACATTATTCATTCTCTTTAAACAAGAACGGCAAAACGGTACTCTCATTTCTTGCGGTTTAACTGCATCTTCTAATCCGCATATAGCACATTTAAAATACCATAATTCTACTTGAGGTGGGTTTACATTATCAACTACACATGTTTCCCATATACAGTTACCAGCAATATCTCTGAATTTACAATTAAAATCTTTGTGCGGACATTCCTCGAATTGAAAGAATGGACCTTCTTTAGTTTCTCCGTTTCTTAGATTATCTAAATTTTGTTTAGACGATGTATTCTTATTATTTTGATTCAGATTACCTATCTGTGTATTATCCATCTATACTTTATCTCCTTATCATGTAAAAAATAAATACTAAGGGAGTTATAACTCCCTTAGTATATGGTCATTTATTAATTTAAGTAGTAAATATAGTCTTTAATTGAGTCTGATTCTGATGCTATATCTACTATTCTTTCATGCTCTGCAGTAGCATCGTATTTTGAATTATATTTCTGATAATATAAATAATCGGACCAATCCTTTACCTTTCCGTCTTTATCACATTTGAATATCGTTGTTTTGTAGATATATTCAGGATATGTTGCCATATCGTGATATGAGTAAGTACTCACAAACGCATATTCTCCGTTTGGAAAACTAACTACGTTTTTTAAATCTAAATCCATAATAATTATTCCTTTCGATTTTTAATAATACTAACCAGCAAATGCTTCTTTCGGATCATAGAAAGTATCTGATGCATTTCCTACTGGTTTTGATTTACCGATATTTTTTAATGCATCGTCAAGATCATCTCTATCTTTAAGACTATTAATAATATCTTGAGTATCTCCATATCCGTTTTGAATTAGTTTATTGATCAAATTATTTGGTCCTTGTTCCGTTAAGAATGTTACCCCTTTAGAAGGAGTTTCTTTATTAATATCAATAAACCATTTTCTAATTTCTAGCTTTTCTTTTCCTTCTCCCCACGCTAATTTACGTAACATGATAACAGTGTTACCACGGGAATCTACAACTTCATCAATATCTCCGACTTTATAGCTAAAATTCTTTTCCATAATATAACCCTCCACACAAAATAAAAATAAGGAGATACCATTATTGGTATCTCCTTACTTATACTAAAAACTACCTAATTACCAAGGACGGAACTGGGAATTTACTGGAGAAGGACTCAGTTCAGTAAATACTTTTTCTAGTTCGTTCTTGTTGATCTGCATATACGAGATTGCATAATTCGTAGCAACCATCTGGCCTTGTGCGTTAATTGCATTATTGGCCGGGCGAATAGGAGTTAAGATATATTCGTATCGTTCTCCTGTTTCACTTTTAGATCCATATACTTCCTTGAAGAATTCTACAAGGGAGAACTGAACGCTAATGAAGCATCTAGGTTCACCAAATGCCCCAGGTTCATTTATTTCTTTAGATACACGATCCCAGAAAATCTTTTTGGTACGCATATCTTTATTACTTACCCAACGTCCTCCGCGGAACGTTAAATTCGGGATAAAAGCTTCAAGAGATTCTTTAGCTTCATCTGTAAGGGTCAAGAAATTTGTTCTTTGATTCTGACGACTCAGGAACATATCAAGAGTCGACTTTGCTGTCTGTACTTTTTGTACAGGCAGAACAAACTTGCATTTGCTAGAATCTGTTTTGGGAGTATCTGCAAATACAAGATATGAGGTAACTCCCATTTTGGGATCAATCTCAATTCTGCAATAACTAATATCATCCGTTACAGAACGAACGAGTTTAGTAACTGTACTTGCTAATTCATTCGTTGTCGTAAAGTTTGTTTTGCATACAGATACCATCGGAATCTGCGCAATTCTTAATTTGTTTTTGTTTTCGTTGTTGTTTGTCATAATAAACTCTCCTTTTCTTCCCTACCTCATTCTTAGATGGGCCTGTGGGAAATAAATAAAATTTTTATATATGAATCAGATATATAACGATTCATTATACATCTGTATTCAACTAAATAGTTTCTTACTATCATTTATATATTATACATCTAAATTTTTTTTTACCACCCTATAATTTAATACTTCTGAACTTATCTATTTCTGAGTTGGTAAATACATTATCGTTGTGTGGATACATAGTAGGATCTCTAACTATTTTAGCTACAAATAATATTTTTGTAATTACATCTCGTATCAACATGTACGAATTTTTTATATTATCCACATTTACATCATACCACCATGGAATTATTCCTATGTAAATTATATCATATCCAATATTTTCTATTGTTTCTTTATCTACATAAACATATCCATTTTCTATTTTTAATATATTCATACGGGTAGGTAGTATATTAAATGAACCATCTATAGCATTAACCATTTCCATAGCATAATAATAATCATCTAATGTCTGATGGTCATCGAATAATTCAGATGAATTAATAGTTTTTAAATATATATCTAATACATCTCCATAGAATAGATCTCGTATTTTCTTTATAGTATCGTTTGGATACCATGCGATTTTTTTCATTGTACTTCTATCAGGAGTACCGTCATCTATTATAGAATCGAAAGAATTCCCATTTAACATTTCTGGAAATTCATCGCTTACATAATACATCGACCACGTATCATCTTTATAATATAATCTGCATAATAAGCGTACGTTTTCTTTCTTATTAATAAACAAGGTTACAAAATCATGTTTACCGTCTTCCATACGAGCTATCCATGTAATTAATATACCATATGGATTTAGCTCTGTATACTTATACAAGTTTTTGCGTAATATGGTCTTATACGTTTTTCTAGTTTGATCTATTGTCACTACAGCAATAGATGTTTCTTTAACAACACGATATATTCCTTTTTTATCGTATAAAATCTGTCCTAATAAAATACTATCTTTATCCATTATATTTCCCTCCTAAGAAAAAGTTGGACTGTACCTAATATTAGGTACAGTCTTCATTTATATATTATATAATTGAAATATTTTTTAATGCCTGTTTTATTTCTCCGTACGTAGGATCTTCATTATAGAATAAAGATCCTGATTCCATAGAAGCAAAACAAGCTCTTGTTTTATCAACTATTGTGTGGATGTAGTTTAAACGGTTTACATAATCTTTAAATCCTTGAGATAATAATAAATTTAGTGTCGTATTAGAAGATACTTTATATAAATCTCCTATATTGTCCGCTTCTATATCTAATACATTTTGAATAATTTTATATAGTGCGAGTTTAATAGTGTATGTATCAATAGATATATCGGTAGAGAATGCTGATTCTGTATATTTTGAATCATTATTTTTACAAAATCTTTTCAGTCCCGATATAATAGAATCCGCATATATTGTATCCATTATATACATATTCCCTAATTTATTCATAATAGATTTATGATCTATACTATTTACAGATATAGAGTTATCAGTAAGTGTAATACGGTACATATTTTTATTGAATGTATAATCGTCTGATATTATATACTCATATTGTATATTTTCTTCAGTTACTGGAGCAAATATAAATAATTTATAAGTAAATATATCATTATTAGCAATAGTAGGCAATTCTAATTTACTAAGGTCAAAATAATATATTTTTCTTAATATATCTTTATATATTCTGTATTTAGAAACATCGGAAGCACTCCATATATTTTTTTCTAATGGTTCTATATATGGATTCCATCCAAGCGATATTAATTTTTCATTTTTATCTTCGTCCTCTGAATTGTATATTGTTTGTATAGATTCTTTCCATACGTTTTCCATTTTCATATATTCATCTATATTACTACCGCATATTATACTTTTATACATATCTCTCCATTTTGTAATACCTGTGTTATCTATTAAAGTAAATGGCTTATGAGATATAGTAGATTCTTCATATGATAATGGAGGTAATATCAATCCATCTGGCATAGGTTTATTATCTTCGAATACTATTTTTTCTATATATTTTTTATTTGTATTTCTAAACTTATTCATTTTAGACAATACAAACGATTCGTTAAATACTTTAGATGCTTTGATATACTCATCCATCCAATTGGTACTATAATGATGAGCACATTCTCTCATCATCATTATCATATTTACCGGATCTATAAATGCATATTTAGTACCATCGTCATATCCTCTATGATGAATTGCTTCTTTAGAATCTTTTCTATAGAATTCATTACGCTGTTTTCTGTATCGTACTATATTTGTAGATCCGTATAACGATAACGATTTATCATCAGAAATAGTTTGTAAATCTATTGGTACAGACATGAATTTATCTTTAGCGTTCTCTAAATCTGATAATGTTTCGTAATTATCTAATATAATCGGTATATTATTAGTTAATGACCAATCTTTTGCTTCTCTATCTTCTATTGTTTCTTTATCATGCTGAATTTCTTTATTTATTTTTCCTTTTTTAATAATCATTATATACCTCCTTTCATTTGTAATTTGAATTTATGAAGTAACATATTTATTTCGTTTTGTGTATCTTCTATATATGAATCTAATGATATTTTTTCAAAGTCTGGATCATATTCTATTTGATTTTCGTTAAGCATTTTCCTTCCTGAAAGGGTTTCGTATATAAAATATGGGTTTACTTCTTTACCAACAGATTCAAATATTTTTTCAAATTTCTTTTTAGTATCTTTACCCTTATATTTATATATAGATACTTTCTTATTATCAAGATATTTGGATGATGCTTTAACTAATTTACGTTCTGGTGTAGTTGTAATTATATTATCAGATATAATATCGTCTTGTACAGCAAAGGTTGGTTTTTGTAATTGGTTATATTGTACTACAAATGGTATAGTAGTATTAATACCTACTGGAGTTGCAGTAGCTGCCGCTAATCCTCCTACTTCATTCATACTATTTGAATCTTTATTGTATAACATATCACGAAGTGCATTTATTGATTCTATAATACATTTTGCTTCTTCGTTGATACTGATAATAACTTTTTTATTTTCTTCACTATCGTCTATGAAAGAAGATTTAAGTTGATATAATACAGCAATAAGTTGTTCGAATTGATTATCTGTTAGACGAAGATAACTATATGTACCAAGATTAGTTATCATCTTTTCTTTTGCAACTTGTTTTGCTCTATATTCAACCATAGATCTGTTATTAGGATTATGACCACCATCTTTTACGTCTAATACGAGATTATACGGAACTATTAAGCAATCGGTAATCCATATATGCTTTTCTCCTTTATACTCGTATTCAAAAGTAGGACCAGGAGTAATAATATCATCTCCATCGAATCCAATAACTTGATCTAAGAATTCTAATAATTTCTTTTCATATGTACCAGTATATTCTCGTATAGTACCATCTCTAAATTGATATTCTCCGGATATTCTTCTACCAGCTAACATTTTCTTTTGTTGTTCGTCATCGTTAAGTATATTATCTGTACCAAATACCTTAATCATATTCTTTCTATATCGTTCTCTTAATATACGTTTACATTCTGGTCTTCCACATAAACGTTTATATTTATGAGTCTTTTCATCCCATGGAGTTGGTCTTTTACATACAACACAAGTACCATGATCTTTGTGATGAATATAATTAAATAATACTCTTGCTGCAGTATAACCTTCTGGTATTAATTCAGAATGTACTCTATCTATATGAGTAATCATTCTGTCTTTAGTTGTTCTAAATGAGCAATATGGACATTTTATTTTGCGTTCTGTAGCCATTAGTATACTCCTTTCTATATAGTAGATTATTAATGTGTTTTTGGTTATTAAAATAATTGAATCTTTAGATGTAGAACAAAATAGTAATTCTAAATTTACGAGAGGAGGTTTATCTACACAGTGATTGATAAAATATTAGGCACTAGAACTACTGTACAAAATCCAGTGGTAACAGAACATGCGCTATCCATAAATGCATTTAATAAACCGTTAGTATCTACTAATCAAGATGCTATTGCAATCAAATTGATAGAGCTAATGCTATTACGACCTGGTACTTACCCAACAAGACCAAATATGGGGGTTGGATTAGTAGAAAAATACAGATATGCATTTACAGATGATATTGGGATATTGCAATCAGAAATAGAAGATCAAATAAGTACATATCTTCCTGATTTTCAAACTGTTACAGTAGAACTTAGAGTTGACGAATATAATAAGAATCTATATTTATATATCACTATTAATGATACAACTTATGCTCTTGTATTAGATACAGATACTAAAACTCTTAGCATTTTATAAAGGAGGATTTTCATATAAATGGATAATGAAAAAGTTTCTATCAATCTTGACGATTTGCTAGAAGAAGATCAAAAGAAGACAGAAACAATTAAGGCTTCTGTTCACGATGACGAAAAGAAAAAATCTACTGTTATTACTCCTTCGGATGTATCAGCAAATACAAATATGAGTAAAGCAGTAAATGCTACAGATATTAAACCAGCAAGACCAAAAGTTAATCCAGAAAAAGAATTCGTCAAAAAAGAAATGCAATTGATCGACGATAACATTGATCGAGTCAAGGAAGACATGCTAAAGAATGTAATTAATCCGATGAAAGAAAAATGTAAAGACATTGCTGATAAAAAAGCGATGGAAGAAGATGGAATTGTAGATGTAGATAATGCAAGCGAACGAGATAATACAAATACAAAGCTTGTAAAAGAGTACAATCCTGCAGATGCAACAAATGTGGATTGGAATGACGATGACTTTTTAGATGATGATTCTGATTCAGAAATCACCGATGATTCGTTAGACGATGAAGATGTTGCTTCCGATGAGGAAAAGAAGAAAGCAGAAGAAGCACGAGAAAAAGAAGCAGAACAATTCAAGATTATTAAAGATACAATCGAAAAAGATGAAAATAGTTTTGATATTAGCTCTTTCTCTATTGGTGATAAGTCTATATCAATGAATAAGACATTGGAAATAGTAAAAGAGCATACAAAAACTATTGTAGAAGCATCATTCCCATTATTTGCTACAGGACGTAAGATTACATTTTCTGCATTAACTGGATCTGAATTAGCTATGATGGCATCTGATATGTTGTATGGAGAAGGTAATAAAGATTCTGTTAAACGTGCCCTTCAAACAATGTATAAACACGATGTATCATTAGATAAGCCTAATAGTTTTACAGGTTGGCTTCGTTCTATTGACTTCCGTGATTTAGTCCATATTTATTTTGGTCTATATAAAGCAACTTTCAGTGGTTCTAACTTTATTAGTTTTGATTGTAAACAATGTGGAACGTTCTTTATGACTAAAGATATTCCTATCGAAAATATGTACGAAATTAATAAAGATGTATTACCGGAATATAAAAAACGTCTTGAAGATATTATTGCTAATGATAAAATAGAAGATGATTTGCTGCATCGTGGTAAATTATATAAAGTTTCTAACGACTATGCAGTACAGTTACGTCCTCGGTCATTATATAATATTATTGAAGATTCTTACGTAAGCGAAGAATTCCAAAAGAAATATGGACCAATCATTGCATTATCTGCATATATTAGTAAAGTATTTTATATTAATAAGGAAAAGAAATCTCTTATTCCTATTGATATGAAAGTAGATGTAACAAGTATTATTAAAACATTGAAGAACAGAATTTTAGTTATTCATAAATTAGTAGATTCTATCACCCCTGACGAATTTAGTTTATTGGCAAACGCTATTGATGATATTTCTAAAATTTCTGTTGCAAGTGAAAAAATTTATGATTATTTCATTCCGGAACAAAAATGTTTAGGAACGTACAAAAAAGGCGAATTCAAAGGACAGAAGTGTACTCATGTATTTGCTAAGCAACCGATGAATCCATTGAATATGCTTTTTACACGGCATCAGTTGGTGGCCCGGAGTATTTAACGCGTCGGTTAGTATCACTCCACGCATGTTATAGAGGTGGATTTGATCTAATGAATGCTCCATACCAACCAATGGGCTATTTACATACGCTGTATTATTTACAAGTATTAAAAGCCAAAGAAGATGCACGCAAACAAGCAGAGGAAGACGAGAAGAAAAAGAAAGAAGAACGAAGGCAAAAAATAAAAGAAGCTCAAGAAAGAGCACAATCTCGTATTTCTAATAATTCTAAACGGCGTAATTAATAATGGAGGATATACTTTTGACATTACCAGAATTTGCTATTATGATCAATAGCAATAACTCTAACCAATGTCTGGGTAATCATTTTGATGAATATCTTGTTTTATACAATATATTAAATAGAGTATATGAGAAAGAGGATATTTCTATCACTATTGGGTCAAAGCAAGAAGCAGATAAAATAAAAGCTAAAATAGTAACAACTAACGAAGATGATGGGTTTATTGCAGATACCTATAAATCATTAATTACTGAATCTTCATTGTACCAATTCGACGTTAAGACCAAACTAAAGAACGGTACAATAAATATTGATATATTGAAATTATAATTAATACAGATGCATACCAATATTGGTATGCATCTACAAATAATTAATATAAGGGGGTATTATAATGGCAGATCAAAAAGAATTTCTTACAGTAGAACCACTACGAGTAGATGACTTTATAAAGAAAAATAACTTAAAAGAAATTACAAATCCAATATTCTTTTCAAATAATAATGTACCAACCAGTGATGGATTATTATCTAATGAAATATTTGGTATATCTAAAGAAGAACGTTCTACTACGTTTGCATATATAGATTTACACCAAAAATTTATTAATCCAATATTTTTTAAGATATGGGATAAGATGGACAGAAAATTGATAAATTGTATATATGGTAACGGTACATATTCGTTTGGTCCAGATGGTAAATTAGTAGATGATCCAGAAGGCGGTACCGGGTTGGATTTCTTAGTAAAGAATTTTGATCCATCCAAAATTATAAAGAATAAATCATTACAACGTACAGCAAATATTAAATTTATGGTTGAATATAAAGATAGAATCTTTATAGATAAATATATTGTTATACCAGCATTTTACCGAGATGTGAATACGACAGATAGATATGTAGGTGTAGGCGATGTAAATAAGTTATATAACTCACTACTAATTGCTGCTAACTCTATTAAAGAATATGATGAATATGGGTTAACTATATTTAATTCTGTTAAAGGCAGAATGCAGAATATAATGGTACAGTTGTTTGAATACTTTACAGCAGATACAGTTGCCGGTAAATTAGGTTTATTACGTAGAGCTGCAATTTCAAAGACAACAGACTATTCGTCTCGATTAGTTATTACTGCACCTGATTTGAAAGTAGAAAATATAGATGATTTTATAACAGATGTAGATCATGCTGCTATTCCTTTAGCATCTTTAATATCTAACTTCTATCCGTATATAATGGCGTATGTAAAACAATTCTTTGCTAATGAATATCAGAATAACTATGTTAGAGATATTATATTACCTAGTGGTAAAACTGGTAAAGTAAGATTAAAAGACTATCGGGTAGCATTTACAGACGATGTATTACATGATGAATTAGACAGATTCATTCATGGTTTCTCCGATAGATTTAGAGCAATTGTATTACCTTTGGAAAAGAATCCATATAAATTAGAAAATACAAAAATTACATTTCATGGTTATACCGTTTCTCCAGAAAAAATAAAAGAGAAAAGAAAAAATAATTTAATTCCAGAGGGACTACAAGCAATAGTAGACCGTCCTATGACATGGTGTGATTTATTATATATTGCTGCTGTAGAAGTAACAGCTGATAAAACTGTATTAATTACTCGGTACCCTATTGATAGTTATTATAACCAATTCCCGCAACTTATTAATGTATCTTCTACGTATAAAACAGAACCAATGGTTATAAATAATAAATTGTATAAGCATTATCCATATATACGATTAAAAGATATTGGTACAAATACGTCAAACTTATTTATCGATACATTAAGATTATCTAATGTATACCTTGGTAGTATAGGAGGTGACTATGATGGTGACCAAGTAAGTTGTAAATCTATATATTCTATAGAAGCAAATAAAGAATTAAGAGATAATATAAATTCAAAGAAACACTTTATTGGTTTAAGTGGGCAAAATATAATGAAAACCACTAACGAAGGTGCTATGGCTCTATATTCATTAACTGAATCTGTAGATGAAGCTAAAGTATTTACAGAACCAGAATTTTAAAGGTAGGTGCTAATAATTGAACGACGTAGATAAATCTATACAAAATATAGTAAGTAAGATACAAAACGCAATTAATGAAGAATATGTTATAAATCCGTTATTAAAGACAATAGATAGAGATACGTTATTAGAACAGACAGTATCTAAACTGATAGAATCTATGGAATGTTGTCCTGGTAGTCATATTATTCGTATACTAGATTATATAAATACAATATTTAAAGATAACGATAATAATGCATCTATTTTCAATTCGGTATCATTAGAAGAATATAAGAAAATATTATATACAGCTTCTGCATTTATTACAAGTCCATATAGTACTATGTATGAATTATATGTATCTTTTTTACTATTAGGAGATAGATATAGTAAATTGAATATTCATAGAAGTAGTAGTGATAAAGACACCGATACAAAACAATCCATACTAAAAAGTATTCTTAGTGAAATGAGTATAGAAGATATAAATTTTTCATTACAAATAGTTACAGATTATTATGAAAAAGAATTAAAGCAATTACCGGTAAATTCTAATATACAAAAGAAGTATAAGAATATGGTAATGAATTTATATATGGTAAAAAATAAATTAATAGAAAGATAGGGAAAATAAAAATGGATGAGAATTTAATTACAGCATACAATAGATTCAAGTCTACACAATTATTTCTGGAAGAGATAGAAAATAAATATAGACTTGAGTATTATCAAGAAGGTATATTTGGTACTATTTATAAAGGTATTAAATGGATAGTTCGTAAAGCGATACAAATAGTAGTTACTATATTTAAATCTATAGTTAAATTTGGCATGTGGATTATTAATAAAATAAAATCTTTATTTTCATCATCGAAAACAAATGTTAAATTAGAAAAAGAAACAAAAGTTTCATGTACTGAAATTATAGGTGGAAAAATATTTGTAGCTCAAAAATATACAGATTCTATTGACGATATTGCGAAAAAAGCAGCAAAAAATATACAAGAAATATCAAAAGAAACACAAAAAATGGCTAAAGAACAAATAAATGCATTGAAATATTTAGAAAAAATTAGGAAAACAGATGGTGAAGAGAATATATTAATAAATAATGATATTATGTCTGGTCATAAAAGAAATACAAATGTCAAAATTGCTTTACGTAGTTTACCAAACGGAGTTCCGGTATTTCTGGATATAGATTCTGATTCAGGATCTTTCCCTGGATTTGATCTTATAGACTCAGTAGAACTTGATAGACCAGAATTATTTGATAAATTAATGTATCAATCATTTTTAACGCAAACTAATATTGCAAACTCTTATAATAGCTTTATTAAAGCTAAAGTGTCTGGTATGGTAAAAGACGCTCATAAATTATTAAAAGACTCAGAAAAATTAATGCAGTATAATGAAAAAGATATATTAAGCTTATAAACCGTAAAGGTTTAGATAAAGAAACCGTTGATCGTAGTGTAGATAAAGCAAAATATGTGCTAGCGACAAGAATACAAGAAAGAGTAAAGAAAACTTTATCTGAAGATGAAAAAAATTATGCAAATCTTTTCGGATTTATTACTACCCTTACTGCAATGGGGTATAAAGAAGAAGATTTATATGAGTTTTTAACAAAATCCACAAATATTATAAAAGAAATAACCTCAGACGAAGAAGCGAAAGTTATTATAAAAGGTAAAATAGCATATTGTAATCTTATAACCAGTAGATTAAATTTGATGCTAGAATTAAATAACCAACTTTTAAATATTTCTAAATTAGAAGCTGACGCTATAAGTAAAGATTTATCTAATGATAAAACGAATAAAAAAGGATTAGCAAATGCTTTACGTGCAGTTTCTAATGCTGCTGATAAATTTGTTAAAATAGTTGGAGAAATAGATGGTGCTCCTATAGGCATTATTAATTTTACTCCAATTGGCGGTGGTGTAGTATATTTTAACGGAAATCCTCCAATGGATAGATTAATAAAAAATCCAGCATTTATTTTACCTTTATCATTTGGATGGGATTGTGTTGTTTATAGTCATGGAAAAGAATTTGAGGACGAATTAGGAAATAGAGTCAATATGGAAGATTGGGAATTTTTCCCTGTTATTATGGGTGGGAAAAAAATAGAAAAAGTAAATGATGCTATTAAAGTTGCTATATCTTTAGGGTATAAAAAAATAAATTTACAATGCTGTAATCCATATCATAAAGACCTTCCTAATAGTATTAAACAAGAACTAAAAAGAAAAGGAATTGTTGTAAAATTAAGCACAAATAATGTATTTCTCTCTACTAGAAATGATATTAATAAAAAATCGTTATACGCTAAAACTACTCAAATATAATATACTAAAAATATTTTCAATTATATAATATATAATTGACATAGATACTTAATTATTAAAATTGATTAAGGAGTATATAATGAATACATTAAACAGTGGTGAAAAAATTATTTTATCATCATCATTAGATTATATAAAAAATAAAGATATACGCTATAATGTATATAATACTTGTTGTAGACCATATTTTGGTGATAATGATTATACTATTATTTGTATAGAAAAAATAAAAGAGTTAGATAATACTATATATAATGGAGAAATAGAAAAATGTTTATTTACTTTTAATCATGGGGAAATATATAAAAAAGATAGTTTAAAATATTTTTTAAAATACAGACCAGAGTATTTTCTAAGTAAAGGAGAAGATGTAACTTATTCTATAAATATCGCATATATATTTAACGATATTATAAGAAACGATGTAAAGAAAAATTGTTCTTATTTCTATAAATATAATAATGATTATACTATATTTTATATAGAAAAAATAGAAGAAATAAATAAAAAGTATAATATTGATTTTTATTCTATGCTTAAGTATAAATACAATAAAGTATTTATATATAATAAATTTTATCCTACTGATTTTATGATATAAATAAATACCCATATCCAATATTGGATATGGGTTATATTTTATTCATATAATTACTTTATATTAATTTATTTAGGAGGTTTTATTTATGATTAGTATGTTTGATAAGAGAATCACTAGAGTATTCAGTACATTAGAAACAAATGCAAGTAATAGGTTATTATTTGCATTAAGTACAAATATTATTACAGATATTCTAAAGAAATCAGTACAGAAAGAATGTAAAGAATATTTAAATAATATATTTATTATACCGGATGTGGTATTAGAAGAAAATGGTATAGTAAATACAGTAGCTACATACGATTTAGGAGATAATTTATGGAAGAAACATGAAGATTTTGATACAGTATACATTCCGGAAGCGTTTAGTAAAAATAGAAGTATTTCGTTAAATAAATTATATTTTATATTCTATGCACCGACATGGCTATCAAAAGATGTGTCTATGAAGTTTAATACAATACGCAATTATTTGACAGTGCTATTTACAAATTTTTTAGACAATGATATTTCAATTCATAAGTTTTTAACGCTAGACGGATTAAATATATATACGATACGAGATATTGCAGCAGGGTATCATTTATATAAAGCTGAAATAGCAGATATGGATACTATATACACGTTAATCTCAGAATTAAGTGATATAGAAATAGAAAAGAAAGATATGGAAGATATTGTTATTAAATTAGATGAATTACTTTAGGAGGTTTATTATGAGAATTTACAAATTAGCGTTAGTAAATTATATTGGTATTTTTAATGGTATGGGGTTAAAGAAGATTTCTATTGATTTTAGCAAATGTAAGAATCGTATTACTGTTATCAAAGGAGATAATGGATCTGGTAAAAGCACTATATTTAAAGCGTTGAATCCGTTTACAGATCCAAGCTCCAGTTTTATTCCTGGAGAACCAGCATCAAAGTATATTGCTTATATATTGAATGACGGTTCTATTCTTCATATTACGTATAAGCATCCAATAGATAATAAAGGTAATAGAAAGGTATCTTCATGTGAATTACTTTATGATGGTTTGGATGGCAGAAGAGATCTGAATCCAAATCACAATATCAAAGAAGCAAAAGAAATCATATGTAATATGCTTGATATTGATTCTGGATTCTTGATGTTAGCACAACTTTCTTCTGATGACAGAGGATTAGCAGATAAGAATCCATCGGAAAGAAAGAAGTTTATTAATGCTAAAATATCTGAATTAGATGCTTTTAACGAAATTTATAAAAAGATCTCTAAGAAAGCATCTATGTTAAATAATATGGTTATGTCGTTAAATAATAAGATTCAGTCTATAGGAGATATTAAATCTGTTGAATCGAATATTAATACATTGGAATACCAATTATCTGGTGTAGAAAAACAGAAATCTTCTTTACTGATTGATATAACCAAAGATTCTGTAGAGTATAATAAACTGAATGAAATCATTAATTCGCAGTATAATTTACAAAAAGAGTTAATGGAAGTGGAAGAAAAATTAAAGTCTCTTCCATATGATTCTACTGTTACAGAAAATACAGTAATAGAACTAGAAAAGAAAATAATGAAATACAAGTATGCATTAGAAGTAGCAGAAAGAGAACTGAAAGAAGGAATAGAAAAGAGAAGTAAAATATATGATGCATTGTCTGATAAGAAAATTAAATTACAATCCATTGGTAATATGGAAAATATAGAAGAATGTAAATCTAAATTAGATATAGATGAAAAGAAGAGAAGTAGTTTTATTACTAAATTGAAAGATTATACAGATAAAGATTACCATGATATTTCTCTTAGCGAAATACATTTCATCCTTGATAGTATAGATTCTGCAAAAGAAATGTTAGAAGAAATAACCGAAAAATATAATGATTGCCTTCCTGAAGCAGTTTCTATAATTGAGAAAAAAGAATCAATGTTTAAATATTCTACAGAAGGGTTGATGAAGTTACAAGATTTTTGCTTTAAATTGGAAAAGGATATAGAAAAGCAAAATGAATTACTTAAACTATCTGAAAGATATAATTTGATTCCAACAGATTGTAATCATATAGATGATTGCGAATTTGTTAATAAGATAGTTGAAGCAAAGAAAAATTCTGTGTCTGAAGAAGAGTACGATAATATGGTACAAAATTTAGATAAATGCAGAGAAGATATAAAAGTTTATAAGGAAAAATTGGAGATACAAAATAAAGCAAAAGAAGCAAGCAACTTAGTAAAACAATTTCTTACTACTTGTGAGCCATTAATAAAATACTTTAATATTTCCAAACCAGATATTATACGAATCGTGTTATATATGAATAAGATAGAAGACTTAATATTTTATAAGTTTCGTTTAAGTGACATGTGTAGTATCATTACAGAAATAAATGGGTATGATAAAGATATTAATACATTAAAACAAAAATTATCTTCTGTATCTGGAGATATAAAACTGTATGAAGAATTAAAAGCAGATGTGGATTCTTTAATGAAAGAGTACGAAGAACTTACAACTGTTATTACAGAAGCACAAGCAAAGAAGAAACTGATGGAAACATCTTCTATTCGTTTAACAGAAACAGCATTAGAATCTGCTAAACAAAGTATCGCCAATAAAATACAGTATGAAGAATTACAAAGAAGAAAGAAGGATATAAATGTTAAGATCGAAGAGCAGAAACAAAGCTATGATAAGGCAGTGGAAATTAAAGAAAAGATCGTTAGGAAAAAAAGATTACTTGAAGATCTGGAAAAGAATCAAATCCCAGTAATACAAGATTCTATCAATACGAATAAATACAAACTTGTATTGTATAACGATTACATGCAAGAGTATAATAAATACGACGGAGAATTTCGTAAGATAGATATAATTAAGAAGTATTGTTCTCCGACAACAGGAATACAGACAATTTTTATGGAAATTTACATGAATAAAGTAATAGGTATATCCAATCAATTACTATCCATGTTTTTTAACGGAGAATATGTATTACAACCATTTGTGGTAAACGAAAAAGAATTTAGAATGCCGGTTATGGGATCTGGTATTATGAATGATGATATTTCATCTATGAGTACTAGTCAGGTTTGTATGATTAGTATGATATTAAGTTTTTCATTATTAAAACAATCATCTAGTGTATATAATATTATTAAGATAGACGAATTAGAAGGAGGGTTAGATACACATAATAGATTGGCATTCTTTGGTGTATTATATCAATTGATGGATACACTACAATACGAACAATGCGTTATGATTTCGCATAATGCCGAATTGAATATGAGTGCTATGGATGTTATTGTACTACGTAATACTGATCCAGCATCCAACTATTATGAAGGAAATGTTATTTTTGATTTCAATAGTTTGAATAGATAAATCTAGCGGGATACCCAATATTGGGTATCCCATATTATTTTTAGAATTCATCTGCAATTCTTGGTCCAACTAATTTAAGTTTATATGTACGATTTAGTTGCGCATTACGAGCAATACCATTTCGTATATCGATATTACAACCATCTCGTACAAAGTCAGGAGGAATTTCCATGTTTGGTACTTGTTCTCCTGTAACAGTATCGATTACTTCAAACCATTTATTATGATTTTTCTGATCATATACCATTACAGTTTCTACATTAGGGTTTGTAGATTGTAGCATGGCGTTTTGTTGCGGTGTTAGATGAGCTAGATAACTATTATATCCGGCATCTTCATCGTTAATAACTGCAGCAGAACCATTATCTGCAATACCAATAGGAACACCAGAAGGGTTTGTTGTATTAATATTTTGTGGAGCTACCGGCATTACTCCCATAGGAAGATTTCCTGTAGGGGAATTCATTAATGCACTAAAATAGTCCATAATCTTTTTATCATCATCTTGATCATTTGCAAGATTAAATTCTTTATGTTTAGCAAGGTCAAGCTTATGAGAATTTGTAATAAGATTACTCATTTCTTTTGCTATTGCAATTTTATTATTAATCAACCCAGACAATGCACCACTAAGTAAACTAATGTATTGATATTTACTACGCATTGTCTTAGCATTACGAACTGCTTGTAAATCTTCTTGTACATTGTTCGTTAAACTATCTATTTGCATAGCAGATTGTGTAAGTACCTGTAAAGGTATATTATACGTACTGAAGTATGGCATATCAGAATTTAAAGGAGTCTTTACAGATTTAGATAATTCTTTTTCTGTACCTTCTTTAATAACTTTTTTAGGACGACCACGTTTTGGTTTGTCTTCCATATTTATATTATACATATTTGGAAATTCTACTTTATTAATAGAAGGATTTTCACTAGAATTCTTCATTAGTTGACCTAAAGCACCATATGAAGAAAAGTCATTGTCTTTTTTATTATCGTCATCGTACGATATAATTTGTTTAAGTTCAGACATTATTAAACCTCGCTTTCCATAAGTTAAAAATTATTAAGTTGTTTTGAAAAGTACTTATTGAATTTGGTATTATGAAAGACTATTAAATAACGATAAAAGGAGTGATTAGACATGAAACCATTAATCCCAAATTACCCAATTGGTTCAGATATTACTATTATGGATGCAATATATCATTATCCTGAAAAAACAGAAAATGGAAAATGGACAGATGATACAATGACTATTATTTATAAAGACAATAAGACTAGAGAAAAACATTCGTATGTTATTTATAAACCAGAATACATCTATTATTATTTACCGTATGATCCTGGTTATCATCAATTCTTTATTGAAAGAGATAAACTAGAAGCTGTTACATGTAGATATCATGATTTAGACAAAAGTATAGCAGAAAAACTAAATGTATTAAATTTCTATTACGATAATATAAAATCTGGGAATAGAAGAGAAAATCAATTGCTTCATACGAGTAATCAAATATTTGGTAGTGATATTTCTATCAATAATTTTTATCGTATGAAGTTTAATGAGCAGTATACAAATGAAATTACTCCTATTACAAGAGCATTTCTAGATATTGAAACAGATATTCATTATTGTAATAATGATTTTCCAGAACCTGGTCAAGTACCAATTAACGCTATTTCGTACTTTGAATATGATTCAAAGAAATTGTATACTTACTTACTAGATGATCCTAATAATCCAAAGATAGAGGAGTTTAAGCATAACTGTTCTTCTATTTCAAACGAATTTAAAAGTTTCTTAGCAGATACATTGGGAGGGGTAGATAAGCTTAATAAATTAAAGTTACAAGATATTTCTATTAGAGTATTTATGTTTAAAGAAGAAATTGGTTTGATTCAAAATGTATTTGAAAGAATCAATAGACATAGACCAGATTTCTTATTGGTATGGAATATGGCATTTGATATGCCTTATATAATCGAACGTATAAAGAAACTTGGATATGATCCAAAAGATATTATTTGTGATCGAGAATTTACTCATAAATATTGTGAGTATTATATTGATGAACGTCATAAAAATATGTTTGAACAACGAGGTGATTTTGCTGATATATCTTCATATACAATATATCTAGATCAAATGATTCAGTTTGCATCTAGACGTAAAGGACAATCGGTATTTACCAATATGAAATTGGATAGTATCGGTGAACAAGTTGCTGGAGTTCATAAATTGGATTACAGTAATATTACAATTAACTTAGGCGATTTACCATATATAGATTATAGAACGTTTGTTAAATATAATATGATGGACGTTGTTGTTCAGTACTGTATCGAAGAAAAGACAGATGATACAAACTTTGTGTTTAATAAAGCATTACAGAATTCTACAGAATATAAAAAAGTTCATAGACAGACAATCTATTTAGCGAATAGAGCTATTATGAGATTTAAAGCGTATGGGGATTATGTATGTGGGAATAACGTAAATAAGTTTAAAGATAAACCGAATGAAAAATATGAAGGAGCTTTTGTATCAGATCCAGTATTACTGGATGATGACGTAAAGATGAAAATCAATAATGTTCCAATAAATCTTATTGATAACGGAATAGATTTTGACTATACGAGATTGTATCCTAGTATTACACAAGAATATAATCTAGCTCCGAATACACAGATAGGTAAAATCGTTATACCACAAAGAGTATACGAAAATGAAAATAGTATTCATAATCCAAAGTTTACACGAGCAGGAGCATTTATTGAAGATTATACTTCAGATAATTTTATTGAATTTGCTCATAGATGGTTTCATGTAGGCTCATTTGAAGAAGTATATAAAGATATATTTGAATATTTTACATTTAAAGAAATACCGTTCGATAGAGGATTACAAGACCGTATTTACGGATCATTAAAACGTATCGTTCAGTATTATGGAAAGGACGATTGTTTAATCAATATTGTACAATTTATAGATCCAGATAGAAACATGGAAGAAGTAGAACCATTGAACAAAGAACAAAAAGATTGGCTTACTAAACAATTTAAAAGGAAGGAATGTTTTTAATGAATAGCAATTTAATTCATATTGAAACAAGTGTTGCGAAAGATATTATAACTTTTAATAGAGTTCTTAAAGGCAATGTGCTTATGTATTTACCAAATTTTAATAGTTTAGTAGGATTTGGTTCAGATATTTATGATGCCAATATTTTAAAAGTAGTAAATAAACCAATATCATTACAAGATATTCCAGGATGGGTATTTTTAGCAAAAGATTTATCTGCATTAATTACAACAGCAGAAAAAGAAGATATTCCGATTATGGGAAGATTGGATTATACATATTACCCAAACGTGTTTGTAAGTGAAATATGGTGCGGTAATAGTATTAAGCCGTGCTATTCTGTATTCCCGTTTTTTGATAAGTATATGAATGTTATTAACGAAACATCTGATTCTAATATCATTTCCAGAGTAGATAATATTCAGGATATGATAGAATTTAGAGCAGTATTTACAGCCAAAGCAAATGATGGAGTAATCACGATACCATATAATGGTATCGTGTATTTTATTCCTGTAATGGGGTTAGGTATATTAAAGAAAGATAAGGTTTCTATAATAGTCTATAAAGGTATGTATAATATAGACTATTTGGTTGATTTTAAGATTACTAGAGGTAAGATTATTAAGGATATTTATTATCGTATGGGTATAGTATAACAGGCTCAACATTATCATAATTCTCGAAAAAAGGGGGTAAATATAGATGGCGGATAATAAAAGAGATGCTATTATTAAATCTCTTATGGATACTATTATAAAGAATAAGAACTCGCTATATACTGACGTATATTATAATAAAAACGATTTATCAGCCAATATAGATCTTGTAAAAGATCGTATGGATGATACGCTATCTAAGATCTCTAATACAAATACAACGAATACAGGATCAGATAATATATCTGTCCTGTATTCTAAAACGCTATCGGATACAGATCAAAAAGATAGAGATTTTATTAATAATTTAAATAATGTGTTATCTGATAAAACGGTCATGGATAATGTCATGGCCGTTTATACTCAGAATACATGGGTACGTGATATAGATGCAGAAATAGATATGGTATGTAAATATATGCCTAAACTATTAGAAGCATTAGAAACACGAATGGAACATGTATTATCAGCAGACCATTTTCAAAAAGATCCAATCTTAATTAAACCAGCTGATACATTTGAGTCTAAAAAGACTACGATGATAGATACCAATATAGAAAATATGATACGCAAGTATGATATTTATAATCTATTTACAGATTGGTATAAAGATATGGATAAACGAGGAGAAGTATTTATATATATCGTCCCATATAAAAAAGCATTGGATGAGTTATTAAAAGCAAAGCAAGCAAATTCTATAGATGGTCCGGCATTAAATATATCTCAAGAATCTGTAGAAGCTATATTGGAATCAAATAATATAGATATAGATTGCAATATGACTTCTGTTATCCATGAAGCAGCGGAAGAAATAGAAGATCTTACTAAGAAAAACAGAAAATCAGAACAAGAAATGATCGATGAACAGAAACTGTTAGAATCTGTTGGAGATGTAAAAATATCATTGAATAAAAGTGGTGTTCTTGCATCTGCTCTAAAAGATTGTTATAAAGCAACTAAATTCTTTAGCGAAAACAGTTCTTTATTTTTTTCTGAAGATGGAGAAATTCTATCTGATGTACAGAAACAAAAAGAAAATTTTACTAAAATGGATAATGATTCTTTAGCAGCTGATGGTATGGTTGATCCATCCGGTAAAAATAATAGAAGAAATAAAATAACCATTCCTGGATGTATTGTAAAGAAACTAGACCATACAATGGTTAAACCGTTATATATAGATGATATTTGTTTAGGATACTTCTATATAGAATGTGATAAAAAGATTATCATGGAACAAACCACATTCTCTAGTACTATTGGTGGTATTCGTCCTGGTAATTATAATAAACCTAATTATGATCCGTATGGGTCTTATGGTAATGAATATGCTGTTATTAAAAATATAGCAAATAAAATTTCTCAAAAGATTGATGCATCGTTTATCAATGCTAATCAAGATTTATCTAAAGAAATCTATTATATTCTTAAATATAATTCAATGATAGATTCATCTGGTAAGATTAGTAAAATCAATATTACATATATACCTCCAGAAGATTTAAATCACGAATATTTTGAATTCGATTATCAAATGAAACGTGGTGTATCTGGATTATTTAAATCGTTATTCCCTGCTAAACTATTTTCTTGCTTATATATTTCCAATGTAATACAGATATTAACAAGAGGAAACGATAAACGAGTATATTATGTAAAACAATCGGTAGATACAAATATCTCTGGTGTAATGAATGGAGTTATTAATCAGATTCAGAAAGGTAATTTTGGTATACGACAAATTGAATCTATGAGTAATGTACTAAATCAAATTGGTAGATTCAACGATTTTTTAATACCAAGATCTCCTAATGGCGATTCTCCTATAGATTTTGAAGTAATTCAAGGGCAGCAAGTAGATGTAAAAACTGAATTGATGAATATGCTAGAAGAAATGGCAGTAAATGCTACAGATGTTCCGATAGAAGTTATTACGTCGAGACAGCAGGTAGATTATGCTACGCATCTTACAATGACGAATACTAAGTTCTTACAGAAGATTTATAATAGACAAGGTATTACACAACGTATCTTTAGTAAGTTGATTACTAAGATATACAATTTTGAATACCAAATGGATTCTCCCGATAAAGTATCTATTGCAGTAGAATTACCATTACCTATCTATCTAAACAGTATTAATACAGGGCAGATAGTAGACTCTGTAAATACGTTAGGTGATAGTGTAGCTAAGATAGAATATCCAGATGAAGAAGCAGAAAAACAGATAGAATTTGGACGAGTATTAAAAAAGAATATGATAGCAAATATGCTTCCTAAAGGATTAATAGAAAAATGTAAAGCAGAAGCTGAATTGAATTTAGCAAAGAATGGGAATCAAGATAATCAACAATAAAAAAAAATAAAGGGATGGTCATATTGACCATCCCTCTTTTCTATTAATTATTTATCATTCTTTTTTTTATTGATTATAAAAATAAAGTATACAAAAAAATAATGAAAGTAGTTATTTGTATTTATTATTTAGGAGGTTTTATTATGTTAAACGTTGAATTAAAAGATGTTAATTTTAAAAATCCATATGCTGCAGAATTTATTAAAGTCGTGAACAATCCAGATACTTATAATAGTATATATGTAAATAAAGTGATTAAAGATTATTCTGAATACGAATCTTTAAGTCAATCTGGCTATGAAGATAGTGAAATAAGACGCCATATAGCTAGAAATGAAATAAGTAGCAAAATATGTGCAAAATATAATATGTATTTTATTGATAGATTTGGTATGAATTATAAAGACAGAGGTAAGTATAACTATTATGGTGAAGCGTATGACGAAGCATGTGAAAAAGCAATCAAGGACATTGATTATGTAATTACTAACGATAAAAGTATCAACTCATTATCAAAAAATTCTTTTGTTGTTTCTTGTGGATTACATATAAAACCATTAAGAGGACTATTTTCCGATAGTGAAATTCAAGATATGGTAGATGCAGTAAACCAGTAGATGACAATATATGGGATAGACTCATATGAGTCTATCCCTATTATAGTCTTAATTAAAGTTATATTGTTACCAAGTAGCTTCAGCAGAAGAAGCATCAACAGTACCAGTTTCACCAGGTTCAGGCATATTAGTAAGAGCTTCATAACCGAATTTAGATTCTTCGAAGATAGTGTTTTCGTTGATCCAATCCAGGAACTTTTGAGCTTTAGCAGTAACAGCTGGGCCAGTAATAGGATAACCGTTAAACGTAACGTTTAATTCACGGAATCCAATTTCTCCTTTAGTGAAGTTATACATAGACGTTTCTGCTGATGTCGGTTGAGCAGCAACGATAAGGTATGCTTTTTCAATAAACCGAGCAGTATTATCTGTAGCGAAATATAAGAATTGGAATGTTTCGTTTTCATAACCTGCTTCAAGTACAGAGTTATCACGTTCAGAACCAGTCTTTAATAGACCATTATAACGTTTAACTTGTGTACGAGGGTCTTTTACACCACGTAAAAACAGTTCAAATACTTTTGTGAAGATAGAGCCAGAACGTTCCATAAAACGCATCTGGAATTGACCGGCAGATTGTTCTGTTGTACGGGTGATAATATTAAGTGTATTAATACCATCATTCAAATCAGAAGTTTCTGATGTGATATCTTCAATACCATCGAAGTTCTTGAAATCATATTCAAGCATATGACGGAAGTTTTCGATTAGTAATTTATAATCATCGTTACTGGATTGTAGTTGAGTCAAGAATTTAGGAATGTCTAATACAATCAGAAAACCTTGACCAGTTTCATACAGATCCCATTGTTGTAGAGCTGAATAGTCTACAACACCACGAGAAAGCATATATTTAGTAAGACTCCGTACTGGTTTCATACCAGTAAAGATATTATCTACTGAATTAGCCATTTATGTATTTCCTCCTTTCCTATCTATTATCCCCGTAATGTCGTAATCTTGAATATTTCAGACTGAATAAAGTTCCGGAATACAACAGAGATTACAGCGTAGAAGATTTTATTTAGATCGTAGTTTTCGTCTTGTACGTATTCTATAGTGATGGATTTGAATTTACCAGAATGGCGTGCAATAACAGCTTCAACATCAGCTTTATATTGTACTAAATCATCACCATCAGTAAATTTATACCGATTAATAGGACAACGTTTACGAATATCACGAATTACTCCTTGTACCATGAGGACATTGTTAGCCCACGACAACTGAGTATATGCTTCTTGAGCAGTATATTCAGAATCCATAGTAAGAATGCCATCATAATATGTAGCATAATTGACACGTTTATCATCAAAGAATTGCTTCTGATTTTCTTTAGGAGTAATCTTCGGAGTAAAGTTAATCGTTCCATCAATTACTTCGTCATTGAACGTGATTCCATATGCTTGACCACAGAACGGACGAGATACACCATTCATGAAGTGACGTACAAATTTAATAGCCAGATTATATGTAGAAGTTACAGTAATCTGTTTACCGCTATACGGATTATAAATATCCCAATAGTTAGAATAAATACCAGTAAATTTAGTACGAGCGCTATCAGGTAATTTTGCAACAGTTGCTTTAACACCATTAAATGTTGGTACATTGTCGATACCAAGATCTTCGAAGAAGTAGCAGTCTTGACGGAAACCAACAAGGTTTTCAATAGCGCGTTTAATATCTGATGTAAAGTTGCAATCGAAGATAACATCAATACGATTATTATCTACATCGTAAATATCATCGTATGTACCATTAAATGCTGTAAGCATTTGTGCATAATAGTATTTAAGGTCTTTCATCGGATTTACACCGAAAGTACCATAAGAACCGTTAAGCAGACCAATACCGCGAACATCTGCAAGATTTACAGAATCTTGGTTGATTGTAATATTATCTACTTTCTTACCATACAAGTCAGTAGCGTGACGCATACCGTCAACTACAGTACTATTATTACTTGTAATATTAGTACTTGTGCTTGTTGTATCACCTAAACCAAGAATATCATAGAGTTGAACTTCTGATGAATCTAAACCAGCAATATATGCTACATTTTCGATAAATTCATCCCATTCATCTTCGAATACACGAGTATGTACTTGTTTTGAAATACCATCCAAAACTGTACGGACACTCATATTCTTATTTCCGTCTTTAACGTTTGGATTAGCGGATACAATATAAGATTCTTTTTCTGTAAGAGTAGAATCTGTAGTTCCTTCAAGAACTTTGAAATAGTATGAAGCATATGGAACTGGACGTTTCGATGTATCGTTAATATACATACGAAAACGTTTGTTAGAAATACCAGGACCAATATCAGTAATCAGGAATAGGGGATATACACCTTCATTACCTAAATCAGTATGACGGTATGTATCATCAATAAGAGCCTGTTTGATATTGTCTGGATTATTTGTTTCCATATCTACAGAACGCAATTGATATGTAATATCAGCTGTTTGAATCATTACAGCAGTACCACCAGCAGGATTAGTTGTTTCTTCACCTGTAACATCGTTATGGAAAATGGCTTTACCATTTTCATCTGTTTTTTGTACATTGCGTTTAGATACTTTAGCAATAATGCCAATATTAGCTAATTTTGTATGTTCACCAACAATACGTTTAGCGAACAATTTACCTCCAGCATTAACAACTTGAGCAGCTGTTAATAATGCTTGGCCATGACGTTTAAAATCAATATTATCACCGTAGTATGCATCAAATGTATCAGCATCTACGTCGCCTACGTATTCGGACGGTCCTTTATCTGCAGTAAATGCGCAGAAAAACACGGGGCGGTCTACTACCGCTACTTGTTCAGGTTCTATCCGATTTATTTGTGACTGGTCATCCCAGATAAAAGTAGTACCCGGAGCTGGCATTATAATACCTCCTTTATATAATA
>ERZ808240.296-NODE-296-length-67633-cov-8.848264_pt1 | contig 67633 bp, 52 predicted proteins | sample MGYA00521084_ERZ808240 | MGnify/ENA primary metagenome ERZ808240 (study PRJEB31516, sample SAMN03275571) | gut metagenome | biome: mammalia-associated habitat; material: feces | host: Papio cynocephalus | place: Kenya | collected 2012-08-06 ...
GAGGTTACCACGCGTTTTACTACGCGTGTCAAGCCCCCAAAGTGAGAAAGTTGGGTGGGCCTAGGGTTCGAGTCCCTAATGATCCACCATCTTGATTAACACTCCGGGAAACCGGAGTTTTCTTTTTGCTTCACTGGACGTTCTTCTATAGAAAGAATGCCCTTTTTTCATTTCTTCTTTTTTTACAAAGAAGATTCTTCTAAAATATTAGTATTATGGGAAAACAAAACACTAACAATAGAAGCAGTGCTTCATTCAAGAAAGCAAAAAACGGAAGACCGATGATGAATCAGGCACTCTCCGATAAAATAAAAGAAGAAGAAAAAAAAGACGAGACTGACTTGATCAAGGAAGAGAACGATGTAAAGGAAGTCACGACGACCGGACTTGATACCGAAGCTCAGGATATTCCCTCGGAAGAGGAAAACAAGCCAGAAGAAATCAAGGAGAAGAGTCAAACCGATGTCATCAAGGAGGTAGACAAAGGCGAAAGACTTGAAAAGAACTTCATTTCCAAGAAGAAAGAAAAGGATAAGAAGAATATTCTGGACGACAAAATCATCGAAAAGGCAGAAAGATTCCAACCGGGCATGACGACCGGATTGAATGATGAACAGATTCAGAAAAGAATCCAGGAAGGACTCACCAACAGAGACGATTTCAATAAATCCAAGACGATATTCCAGATCTTCGTCAGCAATATTTTCACCTATTTCAATATGCTTCTTCTTGCTATCGCTATTCTTCTTACCGTTTTCGGGAAAATCCGCCAGACTTTCTTCATCTTTATTGCCATCATCAATACGGCCATAGGTATCTATCAGGAAATCAAATCCAAGAAAACCATTGACAAGTTGAAACTTGTCACAGCCCAGAATGTCAAAGTCGTCCGTAACGGAAAGACAGAAATCATCCAATCCCAGGACCTCGTCCTGGATGATGTCTATACACTAAACAACGGAGACCAGATACCTGCCGACAGCATCGTTCTGGATGGAACGTTCGAAGTGAATGAATCCCTTCTTACCGGTGAATCGCAACCGGTGAAGAAAAGACCAGGAGATAAGATCTTTGCCGGCTCATTCATCGTTTCCGGTTCTTGTATTGTCAAGACTGACAAAATAGGAAGGTTCAATTATGCCAGCTCGATTCAGAGCAAGGCAAAAGAATATCAGAAACCTAAATCCGAGCTTCTCAGATCGTTGAATTCCATTATCCGTATCATCGGATTTGCCATCATTCCGCTAGGTATTGCCATGTTCCTATCCCAGTTCCTCCCGACCATCCGGAGCAGTACTTTCATCAATACCGCCGACAATGTTTATCAGGCAATGAGTGCTGCGGTTTCCAAGACTGCCGGTTCCATCGTCGGTATGATTCCTTCCGGTATGTACCTTCTTACTTCCGTTGCCCTTGCTGTCGGAGTCATGAATCTGGCCAAAAGGAATACCTTGGTTCAGGACCTCTACTGCATCGAAATGCTGGCACGAGTCAATGTCCTGTGTCTGGATAAGACCGGTACCCTGACCGACGGAACCATGAAATGCAATGAAGTTTTGATGATCGACAACCGCTATGATCTTAAAAAGGTCATGGGCAGTTATCTCAATTCCTTTACGGAAAGCAATCAGACCAGCATTGCGCTTATGTCTGCTTATCCACTCAGGAACGATTACCACATGAAGACATCGATTCCTTTTTCCTCTGCAAGGAAATATTCCGCGGTCACATTCTATGATGAAGGAACTTTCGTCCTTGGTGCACCTGAATTTGTATATAAGACAAAAGACAAGACGGTCAGCAAGTATATTGCGGATAAGGAAAGTGCCGGATATCGAGTCGTCATGCTCTGCCATGGAGACTTCGAAATCAAGGACGGAGAGCTTCAGGGAAAAGTTTCTCCGATTGCCCTCTTCGTCTTGGTCGATCACATCCGAAGAGAAGCTCCTCAGACAATCAAATGGTTCAGCGACAACGGAGTTGAAATCAAAATCATCTCCGGTGATAATCCTCTCACGGTCTCTGAGATTGCAAGAAAGTGTAATGTTCCTCATGCCGAACGCTGTGTTTCTTTGGAAGGACTGTCCGTCAATGAAGTGGCCTCTTTGGTCGACCAATATACAGTCTTCGGCCGTGTGACTCCGGAACAAAAATCCGTCATTGTATCGGAACTGAAGAGAAGAAAGAAGACCGTAGGCATGACTGGCGACGGCGTCAACGATATCCTTGCCATGAAACAGGCGGATTGCTCCATTGCCATGGCAAATGGATCAAGTGCTGCCAGAAATGTTGCCCATCTAGTTCTCCTTGATTCTAATTTTGCTTCAATGCCGGCGGTCGTAAGTGAAGGAAGAAGAGTTGTAAACAATATCCAGAGATCCAGTTCCCTGTTCTTGATGAAAACGATATTCACGATTGTCATGACATTGATCGTCGTCCTCTCCGCTTTCATCCCCGGACACGCGATGAAATATCCGTTCGAAGCCAATAATATCATGATCATGGAAACCATTGGTATCGGTGTTCCGTCCTTCTTCCTTGCGCTTCAGAAAAATGATACGCTCATCAAAGGACATTTCCTTAGGAATACCTTCTCGAGAGCAATTCCGGGTGCCGTATGTCTATTGATCGCGATACTGATCAACTATGCCTTTAGATATTCCGGATTCTTGGAAATCGGAGAAGGAATTTCGGATAATATGGCTTTTACCACGTTCTGCTCCATTACGATGTCTATTGTTTCTTTGGGTATGGTATATAATGCCTGCGCTCCATTCAATACGTACCGATTCATTCTCTTCGTTTCCACGCTTGTGGCTTTTGTACTGCTGACATTTGTCATGCCGTTTATTCCCGCGTTCTCTTCAAATATTCCAAACGAGTTCAAAGAACTCCAATGGAATCTATCCATGGAGCTTACTGGAACTACCTATTGGTATATGAACAAACTCATGTATCTTGTCCTTGTCATCTATGCTGTAGGGATGCCGAATCTTTGTACTGTTCTTATCGATATTTTTGCCAAGATGCGAGGCGAAACTCCGAATTCCATTCTTTTCACCATCATCCAGAATACCTTCGACAGACATAACAAACATCAGAAAGACAAGAAGAGCGAGAAGCAGCCATCAAAGTAAATTGAGCCCGTTTGGAAAACCAGACGGGCTTTTATTCTGTTTTGAATCTGTATTTTCCATAAAAAAAGAAATAATAAGCCCTTACATTTCACTATGGAAAATCAAAGAGAAACACTCTATAATATATGCATACGTGTGCATTCACTAAAGGAGAACGTAATATGACCGATGAAGAATTGCTAAATAAGATCCAAGCCAACGCCGATGAAACCGCCAAAAAGTTCATCCGCCCAGCCAGAATGTCTCTGATCTACAGAGAACCGACAGCCGAAGGCGGTGAAAAGGTCTTAGTGTTAGGCTCTGATATGCCACTTTTGGTGTATCGTCTTTTCGATGTCGACAAAGACGGAAACATCACCGAGAACGGAAACATTCAGGCAGCTGTCGAAGCCACGAAGCATTACAATGTTGACATCAAGCCGAGTCTGAAGCTCGTCCCTCCGGAAGTCGAGGAATCCAACGAATATGCCATCGAAGTCGAGAACAAGCTTGATAACGGTGGTGTGGAAGTCAAGCTTAAATCCACAACCGGAAGAGATGTCACCATGATTGAGGTCTATCGTTATTACGACTATGTCTCGAAGATCTTCTTCGTTTCCTGCATCGGAACGAGTTTCGGTGGGCAATATCTTTTCTCTGTCACTCCGGATTCCAAACATCTCAAGCTCATCATTGGAAATGACCAGGCTATTCGTAGCCGTGTCGATATGATTACCGAGCTTCTTCAGGCTAGACTTCTTCCGTCCTATCAGACCATCGCTGCCGCTGCCCAGCTTCTCAGCGGACAGGTCAAGGCACATATCAAGCTCAATGACGGAAATGGAACTGAAACGGAATTTGATTCCACTTTCTGTTATGATGACCCTGAAACCCAGACTAGATTTGCCTTCTTTGCCAACAGCAAAGATGAAAAACAGGGTGTTATCCTAGTCTCCGATATTTTCAATAACAACAAGCTTATTCTTTCCAATGCTTGGAGAGAAGACCAAAAGGCTGCCGTCGATAAATTCAAGGCCCTTATGAAGGAAAATCCGGAAGAATTCAACAAACACGCTTGCTCCTTCTTTGCCGATGATCTCGATTTCCGTTACAAGGCTTTCAAGGACGGAACCTTGAAGCCGAGAACTGCCGAGGAAACAAAGGCAGAAGCCAAAGCAGAATAAAAACAGCAATCCATAGGTTCTTCTATTTTTATAGAAGGACCTATTTCGTTGCTTAGGAGGTATTTTTATGCCACGTAGTCTTATTGTCAATAATGGTGCCGATCTAGAAGCCGGTTTCTCCACGATCGGAGCGGGACTTGTCTCTTTGACTTACAAAGGGGTTCCGATGATTCTTCAACCGAAGGATATCAATCTCTATAACAGCTCCGACCATTATTATGGAAAAACATTGGCTAGAATTGCCGGCAGGATTCCAAGCCATTTTCAAGTCGGACACAATGAATTCGACGTTGTATCCAATGATCCTGGCGGAATCAACTGTCATGGTTCTGGTATGGAGTCTCTCTCTTTCAAGAAGTGGAATGTTTACATTGCCAATCAACCGCAGGGAAATTATATTATCTTCACCTACTATTCCAGGGATGGTGAAGCCGGATTTCCTGGTAATGTCTTTTTCAAAGTGACTTATTTTCTTCCTTATGGAAAAAATGAAATCCACGTATATCAAAAGGCGAAAAGCGACCAGGATACTCCGATTCTCATGTCCTTCCACCCGTATTTCAATCTTGGAAGGGAAGAAAACGTCGATAATTACACTCTTAAAGTCAAAGCCTCTAGATATGGTGCCTTCAAAGAAGGAACAGAGCTGATTGAAAGCATCGAAAAGGTCCCTGCCTATCTTGATTTCAGAAGGGAAAGCCGACTGAAGACCAAGTTGGATGGAATTAAGAAGAATTCCAAATTCCCGGATACTTTCGATCATTTCCTTCTTTTCGATGAGAAGAATACGGAACAACCGCAAATCACTCTTTCCAACGGAAAAACGAAACTGGAAGTGCTGACGGATTACGAAGGTGCAAACTTCTATGTCGATACATCCATGAGCAAAGATGAGTTCGTCAATCGGGATAACCTTCTTTATCGCAGGGCCATTGCCGTCGAGCCTCAGAATAGCAGAATCCCTTTCTCCTCTATCATTTTGAAGGCAGGACAGAAATATTCTCACTTTATGGTATTCCGTTTTACGGATGCAAAGGAATAAAATATTAAGGAAAGGCAAATAATAAAATGAAACTTGAAGAACAACTGAAGAACCTGCCGGATCTCAGCGGAAGACCGGCTGTTGCATTGGAAACTACTGTGCTTACTCATGGTATGCCCTATCCGCAGAACGTCGAATGTGCACTTGCCTGCGAAGACATGATTCGTAAGGCCGGCGCTGAACCATATACAATCGGTATTCTTGATGGTGAAATCAAGATCGGACTTTCCAAGGATGAAATTGAAGCACTTGGTCAGAACCATTCTGCTATCAAGGTCAGTAGAAAGGATCTTCCGTATTGCATTGCTGAGGGATTGACTGGCTCCACTACGGTTGCTGCTACCATGATTTTGGCCAATCTTGCTCATATCCGTGTATTCGGAACCGGTGGAATCGGCGGAGTCCACAGAGGATTCAACGAGACCATGGATGTCTCTGCCGACCTCAATGAATTTGCCCGTACTCCGGTCAATGTCGTCTGTGCAGGACCTAAGGCGATTCTTGATATTCCCAGAACTTTGGAATATCTCGAAACTCAGGGTGTCAGTGTCATCGGCTATCAGACAAAGAACATGCCGTTATTCTATACCCGTACCTCCGACTATAAGCTTGATCTCAGTGCGGATTCTGCCCTGGATATTGCCAAGATGATCCATATCGGAGATGAACTTGGTCTGAATCAAGGCAATCTTATCGTCAATCCGATTCCGGAAGAATATTCCATCGATTATGATTGGATGAACGAAAGAATCGAAGAAGCCCTCAAGATGATGGAAAAGGACCACATCAAAGGCAAAGCCGTCACTCCGTATCTTCTCGATAAACTTGTCGGTCTCACTCAGGGAAAGTCCCTTGTTTCCAATATTGCTCTTATTAAGAACAACGCTTATGTTGCCGGTTTGATCGCAAAAGAGCTTCATAATCTCAAGAAATAAGCGATAAGTGTGAAAAATCGTTCAGTTTTTGTGATTTGATTTAACATCAAAAATATTTTGGTTATAATACTTAAGGTCATAAATAAAGGAGATTATTACAATGGCTAAAATCAATTATGTTCATGGTCGTGAAGTCTTAGATTCCCGTGGTAATCCGACTGTCGAAGTTGAAGTCGGCTTAGAGGATGGTACCTTAGCAAGAGCTATCGTTCCTTCTGGTGCTTCCACTGGTGAATCCGAAGCTCTCGAACTCAGAGATGGAGACAAGTCCAGATTCGGAGGAAAGGGTGTTCTCAAGGCTGTCGAGAATGTCAACACCAAGATTGCTCCGGCCGTTATCGGCTTAGAGGCTACCAACCAGGTTTTGGTCGATGAGACTATGCTCAAGCTTGACGGAACTCCGTTCAAGAAGAACCTTGGCGCAAACGCCATCCTTGGTGTTTCTCTTGCCACAGCAAGAGCTGCTGCTATGTCTCTTCATATGCCGTTGTATCGTTATATCGGCGGAACCAATGCAAAGACTCTTCCGACTCCGTGCATGAACGTCATCAATGGCGGTGCCCATGCTCAGTCTACTGTTGATTTCCAGGAATTCTTCATCATTCCTGCTGGTTTCGATACCTTCCATGAAGCTTTAAGAGCTGGTGTCGAATGCTTCCACGCCTTACAGAAGGTCGTCAAGTCCCATGGATATGAGACTGGTGTCGGCGACGAAGGCGGATTTGCTCCTTCCTGCAAAGAAGGAAATGAAGAGCCGCTGAGTTTGATTGCTGAAGCTGTTGCTGCTGCCGGCTATAAGCTCGGAGAGCAGATCTTCTTAGGTATGGATGTTGCTTCTTCCGAATTCTATGAAGGAAACGGTGTCTACAATCTTAAGAAGTCCGGCGAAGGAAAGAAGACCACTGAAGAGATGATCCAGTATATGGAGAAGCTCGTCAAGGATTATCCTTCTATCATCACCATCGAAGATGGTCTTGCCGAATCCGATTGGGAAGGTTGGAAAGAACTTACCAAGAGACTTGGAAAGAAGATCCAGCTTGTCGGAGACGATCTCTTCGTCACCAATCCTGCCTTCGTCAAGAAGGGAATCATCAACGATGTCGCCAATTCCGTTCTTATCAAGGTCAACCAGATTGGTACTTTGACTGAGACTTTGGATGCCATCCGTCTTGCTCAGACCAACGCCTATACCTGCATGGTCTCTCATAGATCCGGTGAAACCGAAGATACTACTATCGCCGATTTGGCTGTTGCCGTCAATGCCGGTCAGATCAAGACTGGTTCTGCTTCCAGAACCGATCGTATGGCCAAGTACAACCAGCTTCTCAGAATCGAAGAAGAACTCGGTTCCGAAGCCAAGTATCTTGGTATCCACGCCTTCAAGAACAGAGAGTTCTAATAGAACCCTTATTGACTGAAACAAAAAAAGTAGGGCTTTAAGCAAAGCTCTACTTTTTGTGGTGAAAATAGATATTTAAACGGAACATTCAATCTAACTTCAGGATTATCTTCTGTTTTTCTATACATGCATAGATTTCATCTAGAACAGCCTGGATATCCTCTTTGATTTCATGTTCCCAGAAATGAAGAACGACGTATCCTTGGTTTACAAGTTTTAAGTCGTTCTTCCGATCCCTTTCCTGGTTTCTCTCAATCTTTTCCATCCAAAAAGCCGTATTTGTCTTCAATTGCGATTCGATTTTCCCAAGGTCATATCCGTGGAAGAAATCCCCGTCACAGAAGATGATGATCCGATATTTCGAAATGACGATATCCGGATGACCGGAAAGTCCGGAAACATTCTTCCGGTACCGGATGCCATTGTGGAAAAGTTCTTTCCTCAGCTTCGTCTCGATTGAGGTGTCTTTTCCTCTGATCCTGGACATGTTGTAGTGGATCTGCGACTTTGTCTTTTGCATGGTCAAAGAAGATTATGTTTTTTCATATAGGATATTGCGTCTTTCAGTGTTTCCTTGTCGGTATCGAACGTCACTTTTTCGATGGCATCTTCGGGACTTACCCACTCGGTATAGCTGACTTCCTCAGGTTGCGAGACGATTTTATCACTGGTGGCTGAAGCAAGAAAGAAAGTGACGTATTTCAAGATTCCTGGCTTTGGACTGTATTGGATCGTATGACGGAAATCGGTGTTCAGACTGACATCAAGGTTTGTTTCCTCTTTGATTTCCCGGAGAGCGCACTGCTCTTCTGTCTCTCCTTTTTCGATGTGGCCTTTGGCAAGAGAAACATGTCCAAGTCTCATGTGTTCGATGAGAAATTCTGTCCTTCCGTCCTTGATCCGATAGACAACTGCTCCGTAACTGTATTCAAATTTCATACAAATTTATCTCCTTTGTGTTTCACCTATTGACTTTTGAATGCAACTTCTATATTATTATATATGCTTTTGAGTCAAAGCATTTGTAACGCTAATAAATTCTAACATAAAAATTCCTTTTGCTCTTGCCTCTAGGTATTATTACCTAGAGGTATTTATTTTGCAGAAAAATTCAATGCTTTTGATGCCTCAACAAAAAAGGAGAATCCGAAGATTCTCCGATTGTAACGATTATTTGGATAAAAGGATGATTACGCATCTACTTTTATCGGCTTTTCATGCCCCATGGTCTGGTTTCCGATTTCTACGATATCGAATTCGATGTTGCATGTCATTGCCTCTTTGCCGGCACTGACGGACATGTCATTCTGTTCTACAGTATCCGTATCTTCTGTTGGGACGTTGATAGTTCCAGTGACTTTGCTTAGGATCCCAGCCTTGAACTCCAGTGTCGGAAAGTTCAACTGATATATTGAAAACATGAAGAACGGAATGGAGTCTGTACTTTTGAAACGGTCGAATGTGGTTCCATTTTCGGTTTCGCTCTTTACGAATTCCCATGTAGTGTTCTTGATGCTCTTTTCTAAATCATAGGCATCAAGGAATTCGGATAGAGTATATTCTGCTGCCCATTGACTATAGTAATATTTACCATTGCTTTTGTTGTATTGGACAGCCATCGGGTATTTTCCCCCATCGAAATAATATTCAACAGGCTCCGTTTCTCCCTGCGAAGTGCATTCCATATAGAATCCGTCATCATACAGTTTCCCTTCGAAATCCATTTCGAAGTTGATGGCTTTCTGGCTTGCTTTACCTTTGAAACTGTAATTGTTTTTGACTGCATAGTTCTCATCTGTGATGACTTTATCTTTGGTTGTTGAAGCAGTGTTATGGGTATTGGATTGAACCGTGCTGGTTTCGACGGAATCAATCACATTCGATTCAGGATGTTGGGTTGAACCGGAGTCTGTGCTTTTGGAGATGACATTGGATTCTTTGCTGCATCCGGATAAAAGACAGAGAGAAACGAATAATAATGTGAATTGTTTTTTCATGATTTTTGATGACTCCTTTTTAATTGTGCGTTATATTTTCGTTGTTTTATTTCAACGTTAGGAAACCATCATAATTGTTTTTTTGGATTGTTACCTAAAAGGATACTGGAATTGAGGCTATATCAATGATTTTGTCATGATCAGCGGTTGTGACTATCTGATCATTAATCTGTACCAGCACGTCTAATATAATTCAATTTTTTGAGTATTGCTTGTTTTTATGAAAAACGAAAAATGATTTAACGGAGCTTCTTTTGCAACTTTTTTCAAATGTTGATTTTACATATTACGTTGAAAAAAGTGACATTTTAACGTTCTTTTCTTCTTTTGAAAAAATAAAGCAAAAAACGACTTTATGTAAAAAACTTAATATATAAAGCGGTTACATTTCAAAAACATGCTTTTCTATAATTGGAGTTTTCGTTCATATTTTCACACAAGAATATGGTGCAATCTAAAATGCCTTTTCTTTTTAGATGGTTGTGGTCGTTTTTGTTCGACTTGAAGGGATTTAGAAACATGTTTAGTAACTATCTATAAGGAGTCACGATGAGATTATTTCCTAATGATTTAGTATTTGATTTTTTGAATCATCACAAGCAATAAGAGCTTCCTTTTGGCTGTGATTTCTCTATATTTCCAGATTTATTTGTATTTCAATTTTGTTTATATGGTTGTGTCAATTTCTATATTAAACATCCGATATTTTTTCCAATTTAAATCCTTTGATCAGGTAGAAAAATATTTCCGGTCTGGAAAAGTACTATGTCTGGTTTTGAAACTTTCTTTTGCTTTTGAATGATTTAGAATTAAAAAGTCCTTTTGTGAACCTGTATCAGCTGTATTATCTACTGATTATTCACAAAAGGACTGCCTTATTACTTCATTGATCTTATAGAAGATGCCTAGTCATCTGATTTAGATGAATCAGAAGAAGTTCCATAGATGGAATGGATTTCCACGGAATGAATTCCGCTGTAATCATAATACGGAGAAGAATAGAAATCTGAATCGTTTTCCTCAAGATAGAGGTGGAATAGAGTCTTTCCCGTATATCCTGGATACTCCTTTTCGAGTTCAGGAAAAGAGGGAAGAACAAAACATTCGGTTTCTCCTTTTTGATAGGAAGTTCGGAAATCAGCAAAAACACTGCCTTTCTTTCCCGTGAATTCATCCATGTATTCTCCGTATTCCTTGTAATCCTGATAGCAGTATTTTTTCAAATGGGAATCATAGAATGAAAGACCGAAACCGAAATCCGCAACGAACTTCTTTTCCTCACTGACGAAAATATATTGCATCAGATTATCGTTGTATTCGATTTTGCCTTCGACATTCTGTATAACTTCATGTTTCTGCTGAAGTGTACAGTATAGCCCTGGTTTTGAACAGGAAGGTAGGATAAGTCCGAAAGCAGATAAAGCTAAAATTTTATTCATTTTCTTCATAATCATCATTCATCTCCAATAAGTAATTATCTGGTTAGGGAACAAGGTATATGAATTGACATGTTCTTTTTTGAAAATACAAAACGGCTTTTGAAGAGGAGAAAGTAGTAAACATGGAATGGCAAATGTAACCTTCATGGTTATCCCTCTTTTTTATTTATTATAGTTGTTCTTTTCTTTAATTCAATGGGGGGAATAAATAATGGTTATTATGGAACATATTGTAAATAGAAATTAGGATATTTGTTCAATTTAAAGGAAGAATTCGTTTATTTATACCTTTGAAACAACAAAAAAGTATTTTTTACCGAATTCCAAAGAGCTATGTTAATGAATCCGGCTTTTTCCTGAAATGCCGATAAAACTCATCATGAACCACGACGTCTTCCGGTCTGTTTGTCATTTCGTATGTGGAAAGGGAAACGAGAAGCAATTGTAATATACCGATATTGAACAAGGTATTATCAACTTGTCCGATCATTTCGAACAGAAGAAGGAAGACGAGAAAAATCCATTTGTCGGGTGTCTTCTTCTTCATGGACAGAACATAAAGTTTGATTTCGAAAAAGAGATAAAAGATAAGACCAAAACATCCAGACATAGCTAGGACGGATAAAATCGTATTTCCTGCGAAATTGAGGGTATGGCTATCTGTCACAAAAGAGGAGATGGAAGTCCCCACATAAGGATTCGATTTGAAACAGGATAAGGCAAATTCGAATTGATCCTTTCTAGGTCCTTCCGGTTCATGGAACAGGTTCAAGGAGGTTAAAGCATCCAAAAGCCTTCTTGAGAAGAATTTGTTTGTAATAAGAAGAGAAACCAGTACAGTACCGATTCCGAAAATCATGATAAGGGAAATGTAGGAATAATATTTTCCGTAGCTTCGGAAGGAAAGGAGAATCAGAGGAATGAAGGCAAAAAGCAGAGAAAGAAGGGCAGAATCTGTCGAAAGAAGGAAAATGGATGCCAAAATGAAGAGTTCTCCGATAATCCAGTACCATTTCTTGGAATAGATAAGAATTCCATAGAACGGAAGAGTAAGACAAAGCAAAGAACTTGCCGACTGAACTGTATAAGACCAACCGAGTGAGAAATCCTTTGGTGCGATTTCGAATCCGTTGCGGAAGAAGAAAGTGAAGATTTCCATTGAAATCGTAATCGAGAACAGAACGATGGATTTGCAAAGGTAAGGAAAACTATCTCCTTTTCCTAGAATCGTACAAAGAAGGGAATAGAGAAGAAGCTGAACGGTCATGATGGATAAGAACAGAAGGGAGCTTTTGTTGAATGCCTGATTGATGATGGATGCATAAAAATAGGAGATGAAGAAAGAAAGCAGAAGCAAAGCAAGAGGTATTAGCATATCACCTCGGATGAATTCCATCCTATGTATGATAAGGAACAAAACCAAAGAAACAAAAATACAGCAGCCAATCAAAATGATGTGTGGAGAAATGGAAGTCAATGAAATGTCTTCGCTCTGACAGATGATGGGAAAAAGGAATAAAGCTGTGTAGGCTTTTCCGCATTTAGTAAAAAGAGGAAGGAAAGAAAGCAAAGAAAAAACAACGGCAAAGATAACACTACCGATTCCAGGAAGAATCCAGATAAGAAAAGAAAGGACAGCCAATGTCAGAGGATAAAATATCGAGGAAACATAACGCTCGATATAATCTATGACGGTATTGATTTTCATGCATTAAGTATAGCACATGCAATTATAGGTATGCCGTATATTTTAGGGCATTATTTCGCTATAATATATTTATATTTGGTGAAATAACATGGAAATAATACAGAAACAAATAGATATCTATCCATCATGGAAAAACAGGGTGAAGAAACTTGTGAACAACCTCTTCATCAGACCTACCTATCCGGTTCTTACCTTCTATCTCCTTATCATCACGGGAATCGGATGCTTCATTGCAACCTGGATCGATACCGGGTTTGTCGTTCCTCTTTATGGAGACTACAATCTCCAGATGATGACATTGATTTATGATGCCTATGACGATTGGCATACGTTTTTCCAGACAGGTCATTTTGTTCAGTGGGACAGAAGCGTCTTTATCGGAATTGACAATGTGGGTGGAAATTCTTTCTATTATCTGTTCGACCCATTTATGGTCCTGATGACGCTCTTTCCTAGAGACTGGCTTCTTGTCGAGCAGGGCGTCTCTTTTGTCATCAAAATGGCACTGGGCGGAATGTTCTTCTATTGGTATCTTGGAGAATTCAAACTATCTCCAAGAATCAAGATGATCGGAGCCATCTGCTTTGCGTTCAATGGCTATATTTTCCAATATCTTTGGTTCCATTTCATCGAAGTTGAGACTTTCTTCCCATTGGCATTACTGGGTGTGGAAAAGCTGATACGGAAAAAAGATCCAAGGCATATCATGATTGCCTTCCTTCTTATTGGATTATGCAACTATTTCTTCTTTGTCGTTTATATGTTAGGAGCCTTTGTCTACTGGTGCTTCCGCTATCTTCAGGATATCTTCAGACGTTCCAGAGATGACAATTATGCAATTCTAGGTGTTTCCTTCTTCGGCTTTTTGGTATCGGTTTTTATGGGTTGCATCACTCTTCTTCCCGGTATGACTCTCGCTATGCAGATGCCACGAGTGAATAATGCTTCCTATTTGCAGACCATACTTCAAGCTGGTACATTCAAAGAAAAACTTGATGCTTTCATGACTTATCCTTATTCCTTCAATAAACTTACTCCATTATTCAATTTGATGTTTGCTCCCAACAATTGTTACTATTCGAATATTCTGCCTATTTATTGGTATGACAACTTATCAGGAAGCATGTATGTTACAACTCCGATAACTATTCTTTTCTTCACGGCATTTGTTCAATCCATAAAGGAAAGAAAAGTCAGTCATATTATCGGAATCCTATTGAATCTGTTTCTTTTGTTCACGCCGTTTGGCTTCTATTTCTTCTCTGGATTTACTGTAGGATATGCTAGATATTTCATCCTTCCGATGTCGTGGATGCTTACTTATGCTCTTCTTGTCCTTTCCAAGAGAAGAGAAGTCTCCCGTTCAACCTTCGATCTTGGTTTTGCTTTGGCTATGATCATGATGGGAATTTGTCTCATCTTGGATCTCTATTATATGAACAACAATGAATCGAAGGGATGGTTTGACGAAAATTGGCAATATCGTGTCTATGAGATCCCGATTACGATTGTTTGGGCAACGGTTGTCTATCTTATCCTAAGACCTCTATTCCACAAGAAGAAATTCAATGCGGTACTTACCTTCCTTTGCATGGTGGATGTCATCGCCTTCAGCAATGTCGTCATCTATTGCCAGGGATACTGCGATATGAACTATTATTCCGGTGGAAAGAAATCCATTCAGGAAGAAACCTATATTGCTCAAAAGCTGAAGGAGTCCGAAGGAAATGATTTCTATCGCATCAGTTCTGATGGACAAAGAAACGAGAATATCAACATCAACCTTCGTGAAGGATTCAACGGAATCGGAGCCTTCCATTCCGTCTATGCCTTTGCTGCCCAGGACTTCTTGGATCGCTCTAGACTTCCTTTCTACTATCATGACTGGGAGATGGCTACACTCAACCAAAGATACAACATGGAAACCTTCCTTGGCATGAAGTATTATTTCCTTAGCAAGGATAATTTCAAATACGATAAGACAGGTCAGGTTCCGGATACATACAACAATGTACCTCTTGGTTATAAGAACATCCTCGATCTCACGGAAGAAGAAAAGAAAGGACTTGGAATCACCTACTCAGACGAACTTCTGAACTATCTCAGAAGCGATGACTGCGACAAGGCATGCTATGTCAATCTTAATTTCATCGATACAGGATTCTCCTTTGATGAAGCCATCGATACTGACTGGCTTTACTACAAAGGCGGATCAGAGGAATATAACCGCTATGAAGATGTAAACGAATATCCTCTTCTCCGTTATGCCATGCTTGACCATGATGATTACCTCTCTCTAGTTCAGGATGGCGTATTCGAAAAGAACACTTACCATGTCAACGGAGTGGAGAAAACCATAACTTCCTCGGAAAAGAAGGATCAGTCCAACGAGTTTTTCAACACCATTGTTACGAATCAGGATTATGAAGAAGGGAAAACAGCTCCCATCCAGCATTACTATGGCTCTTCGATGGTATCTGCCACGGTTTATGCTTCCAACTGGCCGGAAACGGAACGCAATGCAACTGGTGAATATCTGCTTGACGTTGTAGATGGGAAGAATATTTTCTACGATGATGAATATCAGAACGGAAGTCTGATTCCATCCATTGCCAAATGGAAGAGAGAGAATCCATTCCTTTATAAGAACGGAATCTATCCTGCTGACACTAAATTTGACTACTATACCAAGAAGAAAGATGACGGTACCTATTATGAAGATGGAAACCGCGTCTATTACAATGCCAAAGTCATTTATACGGCAACAAAGACCGGATACAGAAACGGCAAATATTATAAGGAACCGACTACATTCGGGAAAGACATCGAAGGAAATCAGGGCTTCTACATCTCCATCGATGACACCAACAATATGGATTGGAGATTCTATGATGAGAATGACAACCTCATCGTCAGTGCAAGGCATCCATATCAGGAATACAAACGTGCGCATGGATACTATTCTCCTGTTCCGGTAAAGACCATCGTCGGCGTGACAAGAGCTGGAACCAAGGAAAAGATGAATACCCTCCATTCTCCGTCTATCTATGTCCAACCGTATTCCGATTATCTTAAGGCTATATCGAATCTTAAGAAGAATGCCATCCAGATCAGCGAAAGAAATGATGACAGTGTCACCTTCAAGACGGATTACAAGACGACACGATTTGTTGTCCTGAACTATCCGAATGAGAAAGGCTGGACGATAAAGGAGAAAGTCGTAGACAGCAAAGCCAAAGACGGATATACCTACAAAGAAGTCAAGAAATACAAATCTCAGGGCGGATTTGTCGGACTCGTGAGTGAAGAAGGCGAACATGAATACATACTTACCTATGAAAATTCCATGTTCAAGTTAGGTTCCCTGATTACAGCCTTCGGATGCATGATTGCCCTTGTCGTGATTGTCGTCATGGCCAAGAGCAATAGGGATAAAGGAAACCCCCATATCGTTTCGTTGAGAGACGATTTCGAAGAAGAACTCACAAAGGAGAAATGGAACTATGAAGATTGTCAAGACTTATGAGCAGCTGAAGGGAAACATCTGCTATTTTCAGTCCGGAGGACCGACAGCTGTCATCAACTCATCCTTAAAAGGACTTCTGGATGCCTATAAAAAACTGAAGACAAAGAAAAAATTCTATGTCTCGAATTATGGTATTGATGGTCTTATCAAAGGAAAACTGACGGATGTATCCGAACTGGATACAACCAAGCTGAATTACAGACCGGGAAGCTATACTGGTTCTTTAAGACTCAAGCTTGTGGAGAACGATCCGAATCTCGACAAGATCGTGAAGACTCTTATGAAGAACGATATCCGCTATCTCTTCGCAAACGGCGGAAATGATTCCATGGATACCTGCTACAAACTTTCCCTTCTTATGAAAGAAAAGGATTATCCTTGTGTTGTCATCGGAATTCCTAAGACCGTGGATAACGATCTGCCGGTCACTGACCATACTCCCGGATACGGAAGCGCAGCAAAATATATTGCGAATACGGTCATTGAAATCGCCATTGACGATCTCACCTATCAGAAGGGAAGAATCAATATCATCGAATGTATGGGAAGGGATTCCGGATATCTGACGGCAGCCAGTTCCCTTGCCGCCCTCAGGAATGTAAAACCGGACTATATCTATGTTCCGGAAGCACCGTTTGATGTTCAGAAGGAAGTCAAGAAGTGGGAAGAAACCTATGATAAGAAAGGCCATTGCCTTGTCGTCGTATCCGAAGGAATCCGCGACAGCAAAGGGACACTTGTCTTGGCAAGCAAACAAGCTGATAGCTTCGGCAACGTTCAGATGGGCGGGGTTGCAAACTATCTTTCTTCGCTTGTCATGAAGGACGGCTATAAGACCAGGGCTATCGAGCTTTCCATTCCGCAGAGAGCCGGAAGCATCCTTCTTTCCAAGAACGATGTCAAGGAAGCCATGGAAGTGGGCAAAACTGCTTTGAGTCTGGCAACGAAAGGGAAAGATGGTGTAATGGTGACCATACAGAGGGATTCAAACAATCCCTATACGGTCAGTTATTCTTCCTGCCCGCTTCAGGAAGTCGGCGGAAAAGCCGTATCCTTACCGCTTCGCTTTATCAACAAGGCACAGGACAACATCACTCCTTCATTTATCGACTACGTCAAACCGTTGATCCAAGGCGAAGTAAAATCCTTGGATGAAGACGGATTATTGATTCTTTGAAAATGAATACCACAGATTATAAAGATTATATTGTTGTAAAGGGAGCAAGAGAGAACAATCTGAAGAACGTCAGTGTGACCATTCCCAAGAATGCACTTGTCGTCTTCAGCGGAGTATCCGGATCGGGAAAGTCCACACTGGCCTTTGATACAATCTTTGCCGAAGGCCAGAGAAGATATGTCGAGTCTCTCTCTTCCTATGCCCGTATGTTTTTGGGTGATTTCACCAAACCGGATGTCGATTCTATCGATGGCCTCTCTCCTGCCATCTCCATCGATCAGAAGACTACCTCCCACAATCCAAGATCAACGGTAGGAACCGTGACGGAAATCTACGATTATCTTAGACTCCTCTATGCCAGAATCGGTGTCGCTTATTGCCCGCACCATCATCTTCCTATCCAAGCTAGCTCCCTGCAGCAGATCGTCAACAACATCAAAGCGGCAAAAGAAGGAAGCAAAGTCACCATCTATGCTCCGGTTGTCCAGAATGAGAAAGGCACCCATCAGGATACCATGGAGAAGTTCTTCAAGGCCGGATTCACACGTGCAAGAATTGATTCGGACGAACTGAAACGATACGACGAGATCCCACAGCTTAACAAGAACGACAAACATACTATTTCCTTCGCTATTGACAGACTCATTCTCAAACCGGAGAATGAACCAAGACTTTTCAATTCCTTGCGAACGGCACTGGATTTTGCAAATGGATATGTGAGCGTTGATATCGATGGTATGGAAAAACTTTATTCAGAACATCAAAGTTGCCCAATTTGTGGATTCTCCGTTCCTCCGCTTGAACCACGCCTGTTTTCCTTCAACAATCCACTTGGATGCTGCCCTGATTGTAATGGACTCGGCGTTAAGATCGAAGCGGATCCTAACCTTATGATTACTGACCCTGAGCTTTCCATCGATGACGGAGCTATTGGCTGTCTTCCTAAACACAATCATGACACGATCGAATGGAACGATTTCTATGCCGTTTTGGACAAGTACAAGATTTCCACATCCGTACCATTTAAGAATCTTACACAGAGACAGAAGGAAATCATCATCTATGGGCCGCCGGAACCGGTCAATTACAAACTGAAGACTGCATCCGGATCCATTTTGAACAAATATGTGACGGAGGGACTAAAAGCCAGAATCGATCGACTCTACATGACTACCAAGTCCGAGTTCATGAAGGCTTACTATGGATCTTTCATGTCCGAAAAGGAATGCCCGACCTGCCATGGGGCAAGACTCAACGAAGCCGTCCTTTCCATTCAGGTAGGAGGACTTAATATCCATCAGCTGTGCTCCCTGAGTTTAAGGAAAATCTACGATTTCTTCGATCAGCTGAAACTGACAGAAATGCAGGAGAAGATTGCCGAGCAGATCATCGTCGAAATCAAGAACAGACTCAAGTTCCTTATCGACGTCGGACTTGATTATCTGACCCTCTCAAGAGAAGCAAGGACGCTTTCCGGCGGTGAAAGCCAGAGAATCAGGCTGGCAACTCAGATCGGAAGCAAACTGACCGGAGTTCTTTATGTTCTGGATGAGCCGTCCATCGGCCTCCATCAGAGGGATAACGACAAGCTGATCGCTACCCTGAAGGAAATGAGGGATTTGGGAAATTCACTCATCGTCGTCGAACATGACGAGGATACCATCCTCAATGCCGACTATGTCGTCGACATCGGAAAAGGTGCTGGAGACCATGGTGGGAATGTCATCTTCAGCGGGACTCCCAAACAGCTTATGGAATGCAAGGATTCCTATACGGCAGATTTTTTGACCGGAAGGAAGATGATTCCGTCTCCCGTGGTCAGGCGGAAATACAAGAAGATGCTGACCATCAAAAGGGCAAGATGCCACAATCTGAAAAATATCACTGTCGATATTCCTGTCGGGGTTCTAACCTGTGTTACTGGTGTATCCGGTTCAGGGAAATCCTCCCTTGTCGATGAAGTCCTGTACAAGAACCTGAAGAGCTATCTTGGTTTAAAGACGGGAAAAGTCGGTGACTGTGACTCTATAACGGGAATGAAACAGTTTACCAAGGTTATCAACGTTTCTCAGGAACCGATTGGTAAAACACCAAGAAGCAATCCGGCCACATATATCAAAGTATTCGATGATATCCGTGACCTATTCGCTCAGACCCAGGAAGCCAGGATGAAGGGTATGCAGAAAGGCATGTTCTCTTTTAACAATGCCGGAGGAAGATGCGAAGCCTGCCAAGGCGCCGGTGTAAAGAGAATCTCCATGAACTTCCTTCCCGATGTCTATGTCACCTGCGACGTCTGCCACGGAAAACGATATACGGATGACGTATTATCCATCACCTACAAAGGAAAAAGCATTGCCGATGTCTTGGATATGAGAGCAGAAGAAGCCGTCGAATTCTTCTCTGCCCATAGCAACATCAAGAAGAAACTCCAGACCTTGGTCGATGTCGGATTAGGATATATGAAGCTAGGCCAGTCCTCTACCACACTGTCGGGAGGCGAAGCCCAGAGAGTTAAACTTGCCCTTGAATTGGAACGATACAGTGACGGACATACGTTCTATATCCTGGATGAACCTACGACCGGTCTGCATCCCTATGACATCTCCAAACTCATCCATGTCCTGAATCGGCTTGTCGACGAAGGCAATACCGTTGTTGTCATCGAGCACAATCTTGATGTCATCAAATGTGCAGACTACATCATCGATCTCGGTCCGGAAGGCGGAGAAAGAGGCGGAAACCTTGTCTTCGAAGGATCACCGGACGATATTGTGAACTGCAAGGAATCCTATACTGGAATCTATCTGAAACGTGAACTTCAGAAGGAAAAATACAAAGCCCAAGATACAGGTAGCGAGGAGGAAAAGACATGCTGACTTCAGATCAAAGAGAAAGACTTGCCCTTCTTAAGACGCTGGCTCAGTGCGAGAAGAAGGAAGCCAAAGAGGCGCTTGAAAACAACGACTGGGATACATCCATGGCATTCGAATGGATGAAATACCATAAGGAGAATCCCGATAAGACTTTGGAAGAATTCCATCAGCTCTATGAGAAGAACAAGGAAGAAGCCTATGTACTTCCTGCCGACAGATACGATATCGTATCCTCATCCAAGAAGACGGGATCCAACCGTCAGGCAAGAAGAGCGATGAAACGTCAGGAAAAGAAGAACAAGACGAAGAAGTAAGACAAAAGCCGGCCTTAATCGGGCCGGCTTTTACAGTATGACGGGTATGTCATGATTCTCAGGTTCGCATTTTGCTCGAACAGATGAAGCCTTCATACCTAGAATGTTCATGAAAAAGTAGATGAAGACCGGCTTGCCGTTACGAAAAAATGCAACAATTTACAACTTTTCGTAGCATGCTTTCGGCATAATCGATAACTTATTCCAAGTTGTTTAACCAGTAATCGGTGGATAAATGTATTTATACGCTAGGTAATCTGATATTGTTTGTTTTGGTTGTCACCCCTGATGATGGAATCCCATAGCGGAACGAGTTTCAATAATCGAGACTCTTTTCATCGAGCAGGAAGTCGTAAATGCTCATAGTAATGATTCCGTATTCGTCACGTTTGCGCTTGATGTCGTCTTTTACGATGATTATTTTTTTGAAGAAATCCTTGATATTTAGCAAAGAATTCTTTTCCTGTGCCTGTTTTTCTTCACTGTCCATCGTAAAGGCTGACTGAATGTAGAATTTGTTGTTTCCCCGATTTGCGATGAAATCTACTTCGGCATAATTGCGAACAACTTTCCTGTTTTCGTTGCGCTTCGATGTTTCTACAATCCCGACATCCACCGCAAAGCCCCGCTTGATAAGCTCGAGATATATCACGTTTTCCATAATGTGGTTCTCTTCCTGCTGACGGAAATTCAATGCTGCATTTCTAAGGCCTAAATCGCTGAAGTAGTATTTTGATGGGGTAGAGAGATATTTTTTTCCTTTGATATCATAACGTTTAGCCTTATCGATCAAAAAAACATCTTCCAGGTAGTTAAGGTAGTTTGATATGGTTTTATCTGCAATGGGTAAACTAGCAACGCTACGGAACGTATTTGATAGTTTCAATGGGTTGGTAAGAGAACCGATACTCGATGCAAGGATTTCTAATATTGCATTGATCTGGTTTTCGTTCTGAATGCGATTTCTTTCGATGATATCGTTCAAATAGACATTCTTTAGTTGTCCTTTCAGGAAGCTCATTTTGGCTTCCTCGCTTTTCTGGGCAAGAACAAGAGGAAGACCACCGTAGGTGTAATATTCTTTCCAGCCTTGCATTGGGGAACCATTATAGACTGACATAAACTCGGAAAAGGATAAAGGCAGAATACGGACTTCGTCGCCGCGACCGCGAAACTCGGTTACGATATCGGTGGATAAAAACTTGGAATTGCTTCCGGTCACATAAATGTCGACATTCGGAAGCTTCAAAAGTCCGTTCAGTGTTCCGACGAAATTATCTGCGAGCTGTATCTCATCGAGCAAGATATAATACAAGCCGTCGTCCTTGATCAAGCTTTTGATATACCGGTGCAATGCCGTGGGTAAAAGCAAATCACTGCTTTCGTCGTCATCGAGGGAAATCCTGATAATATGATCATCTTTTATTCCTTTTTCTTTAAGATATTCATAAAAAAGGGTGTTAAGAAGATAGGATTTGCCACAGCGCCGGATTCCGGAAATAATTTTCACCAAACCATTTTGCTCTCTGTCTATCAGCCTTTGAAGATAGATGTCTCTTTTGATGCTTTGCATATTCCCTCCATTACGAAAAAATGCAACATGTTGCATTTTTGCTGCCTGCTATACTGATTATAGTTACTTTGGTAGTGAAAACCAAGAAATCGGTACGAAAAAATGCAACAATTTACAGTTTTTCGTAGCATAGCTTCTTTACAGCATCCTTCTGCTCATCCATTACACGATAAAGGCAAAAGGGAAAGATGAAATAAATGAGACATAAAAGGATTTATTCTGGGTATAAATTGCTATCATATTGTCGAATTTAATCGAAAGAGAGGATAAAACCATGGTTCTGTGTGTCGGAGAAATCATCTTGGATATGATCGGAGAAGACTATGGGAACGGAATGAATTTTGATTCCCATCTCGGAGGAGCTCCCCTCAATGTCGCCTATCAGATTGCAAAACTGAAAGGAAAGTCTTATTTTGTTGGAACAGTCGGCGATGATGTTATCGGAAGATACATGACAAAAGAAGTCGAGAAACTCCATCTCTGTGGTCATGATATCGGAATCGATCCTACCTGCAATACCACACTTGCCTTTGTTACTTTGGACCATGGCGAAAGAGACTTCTCCTTCTACCGGAAGAATCCCGCAGATATCCAACTTCCTGTGATTGAAGGCAATCTTCTGAAGAAAGCACATATCGTTCATATCGGATCCATGATGCTGTCCTTTGAGTACGGATACGATTATGCCATCTGTCTCGTAAGAAGAGCAAAGGCCTGCGGATGTCTGATTTCCTTTGACGCTAATCTGAGAAAGGACATCTATCAGGACGAATTCACGGCCAAGAAAAGAAGCATGCAACTGATGGAATTGTCCGATATCGTGAAGCTATCAAAGGACGAAGCGGATTTCTTCTCTATGCCATATATCGAGGAAATCGCAAAAGAAAGACAGGTTTTCATCACCGACGGAAAGAAAGGCTCCATGTACCTGAACAAGAAGATAAAAATAAAAGCCAAGACCTATCCCGTTGCACCAGTTGATACTACCGGTGCTGGTGATTCCTTCTATGGTGCTATTTTATCCATGCTGGACGAGGGCAGAACAGATATCAAAGATATGCTCGAGTTTGCAAATGCATGCGGAGCAATGTCTACACGGAAAAAAGGAGCGATGGCATCCATGCCATCTTATGAGGAGGCAATAGAATTCCTACAGCAACAAAAACAGGACTGAAGCAAAAGCTTCAGTCCTAGTTTTTATATCCATGGAAGTTCGATGGATTCCCTTATTCCTGAGGAAGAAGTAGAACCATCAGAATCGGATTTGATGGAAGATTCTTTGCTTTCTGTATTCGATTCAAAAGCGGAATCACTTCTTTTCTCCGATTCCTTACTATTGGAATCAGATGATTCAGATGAGTGAGAAGAACCAGAGGAATTCTGACTATTACTATTATTGGAACTAGCTTCAGTCAGCTTGTTTGAGACAGGAGTATCCGATTTCTCGAAACATCCAGTCAGAAACATAGGCACAAGGAAGAGAAGAAATAAGGATGTGTGTTTCATTTATTTGGAAGACCACGTAAATTCGATATCTGCGGGTGTACCATAACTAGAAGTTAATATGACATCATCGGAATTTATGTTGATAATGTTAAGCGTAGGCTTTTTGTATTCCATTTTTTGTTTCCTCTAATTTTTATTTGTTAAGGCTATTTTTCAAAGCTAGGATTACCGCTTTTTCCTTGTCACTAAGTTGTGTGTCGTTAGTAGAATAATATTCAACAATTGAATTTATAGAGAATGTCTTCGACTTGTTGAAGTGATAGACTCCATCATATTTGATGTATCCGTATCCCGTTAGTTCCAAATTATATTGACTCTCATCTAGGTTGATTCCTACTGTATATTTGGATTTGAAGTTTGCATTGTCGGCTTTTATACATTTGTAAGAGGCCCCATCTTTTTCAAATGTAGAAGGTAAATTTTTGAAATCTTCATTCGGATTTTCGGATTTATAATCGGATATATATAACCCAGTCTCCGTAATTTTCTCATCTGTATAGGCAAATTCGTTTTGGAATTGAAGCTGCATGTTTTCGAAATTTGAATAAAGTTTATAATCAAAATCAATGCTGCTAATTTTTACTGTACTTATTATAGATAAAGTGAAAATTTTGGATGGCGGAATGATAAGGATATTCTGGATTTTTCCATTGTTGTATTTATATTCGATTTTGTCATTGATATCATCAATCTTAAATGGACTATTGTTTATATTTTCGGTTAAGTTAAACTGTATCTTTGATGGCAAGTCATATTCTTCATCTATTTGTATCGTTATTTTATCGCCATTATACAATCGCAAATTGTTGCCGTTTTTCCAAAAACCAGTTTTGTAATCATCGTTATTATTTTTGGTTGTTAATTTTATAGAAATTCCTTCTGCTTTTTCAGTTGGTGTTGAAATTTCATCACCTTCTTTTATATTGTTTCCATTTTTGTCGCTTGTAATATCATATTCGATAGAAGGAATTTGAACTAAATTTTTTGTATCATAATCAAAACGGATGTTTGATTTTACTTCTGAATTTTCAAAATTATGAATGGTTACTGATGTTTTATTCCACTTCGCATATACTGTCGTTTCACCCTCTTCAGCAGTAGAGTTAAAATCGAATTCCTTTGTATATTCAGGATCTGTATACCATCCCGCAAATGAATAAGAATATGTATCGTCTGAAGGCCTTGTTGGATCAGACGGTTTTGTAAACTTTTTGCCTTTTTCAACGATTTGTTCGGCCTTATCCCCTTGACCATCATAGTTCAAATCGTAAATGATTTTTGCTGGATTTTGAATTTCAATATCTGTATATGTGACTTCTATACTCTTTAAATATAGTGCTTTTTGTGTCTTGTTTTTGTGAATATTGATTATGATTTTTCCAGATGCTGAACCTTCAAACGTATATGGTTTATTGTCAGTAGCTAATGTTTGTTCGTTTCCAAAAACAGAATCACCAACCATTACATTAAGTTTAGGAGAGCCTTTGTTTGCCGCACTCGCATTCACAACAATTTTGGTAATTGCTTTATCCATGTATGCAGATGTTGTTGCTTTTAAGAAGGATACTTTTGCACTGCTTGTACCGTAATGGATTCCTCGATTGTCTTCAAAAACTGATTCTTCAGCATCCGATGTTATTTCCCAACTCGCATCTTTATCGTCAACGCCTTTTCCTTTGCAAGCTTCTGTGAATGTTAATGTTGCTGTTTTTTCATTAGTGCTGTCTTCCGCTTTCAGTATCGTCTGATTACCAACTAAACCTCTCTGAATTCCCCCCCCGATAGCGACTCCGGACAGGATGACGCTTAAAGCAAGCGGGAAGAGGAACAGCTTCGAACGTTTTCTCATTTCTTTTTTCCTTTCTTTTAACGAAAAGGGAGTGCGGACAGAAAGTCCACACTCCCACTACGTTAACAATTAAAACTATGAGGAGAAGATAAAAGCATCATGTCGGAAGAAGAAAAACGATGCAGTTGATTCGTTTTCTTGGTCATGTCTTTATCCTCTCTTTGCTTGGAACGATGAAGGCAAGATTACATTACAATTTTATTCCATGCAAACGATAGAGTAAAGTAAAAGTATGTAATTTTCTCATATGTTTTACAAATGGAAAATATATGACTTATTTGCTTTTTGATCCCTTGTCGTTCAAGGTTTTGAGTTCTTTTTTTGTATGAGACCTTGATACTGTCACACCTCTTACCAGACGATAGAGGAAGACAAACGGAATCCCGATGATGGAATAATAGGCAATCGGATAAGTGGATTTGTAGAAGGAAAGAGGCGGGAATATTCTGGAAAGAATATACTGCGTCTTTGTTTTCTTCTTCATGTTGTTCTTGACATTTGTTTCGATGTTTCCGTACGTTCCGCTATCTACCATCGACACAAGGATATCCTTTTCTTCCTTGGATAGTTCTTTTCCAAAGAAAAGATGATCAATCAGGGAAAGAATGGAATCGACAAAACTTTGGATATTCAGTTTCTTGTATTCCTGATTTAAGTAGTTCCGGTCCATATCCGGATGCCTGATAAGGTAAATACGGATATCAAGAAGAGTACGGATCCCGGCTCCTCCATTTGAGTAATGCTTATAAAAATGGCAAAGGAAATAAAGAAAGAAATCTTCATCTGAGACTTTTCTCTCATAACCGTCTTTGACCAATGCGTGTTCAAGGAAATCCTTATAGTAGTTTTCAAAGACCTTCATGGTTTTGTTTCTGCTTGTATCCTGGAAAAGGATCCGGTGCATCTCGAAGTTGTAGACTGGTTTCTTCAAATACGTGTCATGCACATACTTTCCATAGCTTTCTACTTCATAACCGCGGCCGACGAAGAATTCCTTGATTTCCTTCTTATGCTTTTGATCGAAGAGAATGTCGTTGTCTGCAAACTCCCTTGTTCCATAATCCGGATAGAGCGTATTGATGAGGATTCCTTTCAAAGGAAGAAAGGAAATCTGTCTTTCGTTCATGTACTTGTATAAGACTTTTCTCTCCTCTTCGAAAAGAGCAGTCTTGCGTATATTTTGGGTATAGTACAAGTTCAGATTCTTTTCTACCTGGTCCGGAAAAACGACGTCGTCGTTTTTCAAAGCCAGATGGGAGACGATGAGAATGTTGTTCGATTTGGAAAGAGAAAGAATTTCCTTCAGTTCCTCTTCTGAGAAAGAACAAGGATTCTTTCTTTTCTGGATATAATTCTCTAGAACCGGAAACAGCTTGATAAGGATATTCAGTTTCTCATTTATTTCCATAATTGTCTCCAAGTTCTATAATGCGCACGGAAGAAGGAAGATCCTCCTTGTGGTGCGTGACAAACAGAATCGTCTTATCCTTCTCTTCGAATAGATTCCGGATGACCTCTTTTGCGCAGGCTTCATCCAATGCGCTTGTCACCTCATCCAGAAGCAGAATCGGTTTCTCAGAGTAATAGGCTCTTGCCAAAGAAAGACGCTGCAACTGTCCAATCGATAGTCCACTTCCCCGTTCTTGTAGCATGGTAAGATCCTTTTTCGGTAATGCCATGATAAAGTCGTAGCACATGCTTTTCTTATAGGCATCGATAAGTCTTTCTTCATCTACATCTGGATCGTAGAAAGTGACGACATCCCGTATCGTTCCTTTCAGTATCAGGTTTTCCTGAGGCACATATCCGAATAAATTCCGGTCTATCTTTTCGATTTTTCTTGAAGAAGAGCCGAAATCCAGGACGATTTTTCCCTGATTTAACGGATACAAAGAAAGAAGAAGCTTCAATAATGTGGATTTCCCACATCCGGAATGACCGACAAGAGCAATATGTTCCCCTTTTTCTATACTCAGGGAAAAGGAAGAAAAAACATCTTGTTTCTTTTCCTTTTCATCCGACTGTGGATAAGAAAAGGAAATGCAGTCAAAACGGATTTCCTTTAAGGAATCATATTCTTCTTTTATTCTATCATTAGATAATACCTCTGTTTTCTTTTCTTCCTTTTCTATCCTCAGTCTTTCGCCGCTGGCAATCATGGTATAGTAATGAGGAAGAATGCTTGTCATCTGGGAAATCGGAGACTGAATCTGACTAAGAAGTGCGACGATTGAAGTCAATGAGGCAAGATCCATGATTCCATTGATGATATTCATGCCACAGAAGAAAATGCCGAATAAAAAACTTGCATAATAGACGATAATGAATCCAAGTGAACATAATATAGAAAAATTGTTTCTTTTGATTCTTGACATTTTGTGCTCGTTTAATCGAATATCATTAAGTTTACACATCATATCCTCTTTGACAAAGGAATGAACAATGGATAATCCTTCCAAAGACTCGGAAAGAAAGACTTTCAGATTTCCTTCTTTTTCCTGAACATCTTTGTGATATCGTTTCAATCTCTTTCTCATGAAATAAGTAAGAAGTAACAGAAGAAGAATAACAGGTACGATCACGTAGCCGATGATCGGAGATAAAAAGAGAATCAAAGCCAAAGCAAAGATGAGCTGCACGCTCATTCTTCCGAAAGCAGGAAGAATGGAAAGAATATTGTTCGTGACGATTCTTGTATCTTCGCTGATGCGGTTGATCCAGTCCTCCTTGTGATGACTTTTTACGAATCCGTAATCGGTAAAAAGCAGATCTTGATACATCCTTCTTTTTAATGAATTCTCGATATCTGAAGCAGCATATTCGAATAGGAATCGATAGAAACCGTTCGAAAGAACAAGAAGGATTATATCCAAAAGAAGAAGAAGGAAAGAGAACAGGAAATAGGATTCATCCTTGATTTCGATTCCATGGGTCACATATTTCAAGAGGAAGGCAGAGAGGACGCTGAAAACACCGATGAATACCTGAGTCAAAGTCAAAACAACAAGATGGTGTTTTTTTCCATGGATGGATTTTAAGATCCAATCTAGGGTTTCTTTGTTTTTCATCTCTTACCTATCTTTCTTATGAAGCGGAACGTCTTCATGAATAAAGCTTTCACATAAAAGAAATGGACATAGAGAAAACCGCTGAAACGGTTGTCCTTTTCCATATTGATGGTTTTTCCGTCTTTCTTTGTAATATCCTTCAATAATCCGAGAATGCAGTCCATCTGGATAGGATAATCCAAAAAGGGATTGTTGTCTCCTGCCAGAATTACGGTATTGTTTTTCTTTATTTTTATTATCCGATGCAGAACATAATGGTGTTCTCTATCCTTGTAGAGGACGACATCCTGCTTCTTATAAGGTCTGCTAGGTTTTATGATATGAAGAATATCTTCACTTTGACGAATCAGAGGATACATGGAAAAACCGCAGGATGTGAAAATAAGTTCTCCATCCTTAGATAGAATCGATTCGAAATCCGTCACGTTATCTTTCGATGGCATGGATGGAATCGAGCTGGTCGATGATTTCCTTGATATCGCTCTCTAGCGTCGACTCTAATACATCCGGGTATTCCTTATGAAGCGCCTGGACAAGTTCTTCTAAAGTGACGTCCTTTTCAAGCTGACGTACGATGAAACCGGCTGTCTCGTTTAGCTTGACGATTCCGTGGAAACGCTGGGCTTCTTCTCCGACAGCAAGCAGGACGTCTCCGTCTGCACTTTCATGAATGATAAAATCTTCTTTCAGTTTCATAATCCTTTCCTTTCCACCATTCCCATATAGGAAACGGTCGCTGCTTCGTCTTTCATGTTTACTCTTAAATCATAGAGGGGGACTGTAGATAATGTCCTATCTACAAGGGACAATGTCTTGATCAGTTCCGTTTTACCGCTTGGTCTATAGACCTGGCTTATCATTTTGTCGAAAGCTTTTTTCGGTGAAATCCTTCGGATCGAATTGGTCTGTCCACGGGAAAGGAAGCAGATTCCATCCAATGGTTTATGGATGTTATTGGAAAGCCTCTCTTTTCCGTTCCAGGGTGTTCCATAGACTTCGATATGATCTTTCTCGAATCTTAATAGCGGTTTATCATCGTTGATGCATGTGATTCTGCCTTGATAGACTTTCCTCAGAATCCGCACATGTGTGGATTTCCCTACTCCGGAATGAGCGGCAATGCAATAGGCTTTATCATGGATGGCAATGCTGGAACAATGGAACAGAAGGATGTCATCCAGGACGAATCTTGTTACGATTTTCCGATATAGGCAGGATAGTTCCGGGGAACCATAAGAACCCCTGTTGCATTCAAGGTCCATTTCTTTTTTGATATCGTCTTCATTGATGGCAAACGATTCTTCGCAGGGAAGAGAATCATCAATCAGGAAGTCCTTGCAATATTCCCTTGTGTAAGGATCAAGACAATCTACTTCGATGTTTTTCTCTGCTAATCTCATTTTGAAGTTGGTCATACGTATATTGTAACGTTGTAAATAGAAGAAAAAAAGACGAAAGAAGTTCAGAAATGCCATTTTGATGCCAAAGTGGGGATGAAACATAGGATAAAAGGACAATTATTTCTTTTGAAACCCCAAAAGAACGGAAAATAGTAGAAAACAGTCCATACAAGCCTGAATATCCAAAAAAGGGAATCATTCGAAATAAAAGGGAAAAACAAAGACCTTGTCAAAAGAAACCCTTTACATTCTCAAAAACAATGCGATATAACTATACCAAAGGAGAAACTTTATCATGGATTTATATAAAGGAAAAGTAGTGTTGATTACCGGTGCAGGAAGGGCGACTCTCAGCGATGGGAAATGTGGATCCATCGGTTACGGAATTGCAACAGCCTTTGCCAAAGAAGGAGCAGATCTGGTTATCACAGGAAGAAACGTCCAGAAGTTGGAGGATGCCGTCAATGAGCTACAGGAGAAGTATAAAGTAAGAGTGCTGGCCATCCAGGCCGATGTCAGCGACAAGAACGACAACGATTCCCTGGTCAAAGGAGTCGTCGAAGAAGTGAAGAAAGCGTTCGGAAGACTTGACGTTCTCATCAACAACGCCCAAGCTTCAGCAAGCGGCGTCCCTCTTAAGGACAATACGACCGAGCAGTTCAATCTTGCCATGTATTCTGGACTATATGCTACATTCTACTACATGAAGTATTCCTATGAGCTTTTGAAGGAATCCAAGGGAAGTGTCATCAACTTTGCCTCCGGAGCAGGACTTTTCGGAAACTACGGACAGGCAAGCTATGCAGCTGCCAAGGAAGGAATCCGCGGAATGTCCAGAGTTGCAGCCAATGAATGGGCAAAGGATGGCATCAATGTCAATGTCATCTGTCCTCTTGCCTGGACAAGTCAATTGGAGAAGTTCCAACTTCAGTATCCGGATGCGTTCAAAGCAAATGTCCATATCCCTCCGATCGGACATTTCGGAGATGCCGAAACCGAAATTGGAAGAGTCTGTGTCCAAATCGCTTCACCGGATTTCAAGTACATGACCGGAGAGACCATAACCTTGGAGGGCGGAATGGGTTTACGTCCGTAATTCGATAACAAAAACAAACGCGCAGCTAAAGATTCGGCTACGCGTTTTTTAGAAAAAAGAAAAAATCAAAAAATGTGACAAATATCGGTTAACCGGTCCATGCTGATATGTATCAAACTATGATATTTGTATTAGTCATAGGCTTGACAATAATTGAAAAAACATAATTTTAATAATACAATTCTCTATAAGTAATTTCTTTTGATTGGATACTGATATATAATGAAAACAAGCAATCAAAAATCATTTATCAAAGAATGATGAGCATAAGGAGGCAAATATGACAGCTTCGTCCGGTAGCTATGTAATCGAAGGAATAAAGAAGACGAATTCGTATCTTTTCCATCATTTCAGCAAGGTCTTCCTCTATTGGGTATTTCTTTTGACTTCTTGGGTTTCCAAAGTATTTGTTCCGCTTTCCCCGATGATGGAAAATTTTTCCCAAAGATTCCTATTCAGCGTCGATGAAAGCCACGAGGCGATTTTAAGCAAATGCTTCGATGATTCGGATGATAAAAAAGGATACAGGCTGCACCTGTTGTTCGATTGTCTCCTTCTTGTTACCTCACTTGCAGTTCTCGGCTTTCTCATCGGTCTTGCTTTTTTCATAAAATCCGCAATCATCGGTATTGCCTCGACATCAAAAGCACCGGGTTTTGTGGATCCTGATCATCTTCAGATGATCATAACGAACAGCAATTATGTCTTTGTTCCGTTCGGATTGATTTCTTTAGTCTATCTGATTTTTGCTCTAATGGTAAAAGAAACCGGGGATTACGTGTGCTTTGCGAACCAGGACTTGGGATTAGGTGATATCCTCTATGATTCTTTTGAACTCATGAGAAGAAAATGGGGACAACTTTTTTGCATCAATCTTCTCTGCGGGATTAAATATCTGACAGCCATCGTCGTCTTTGCTCTTCCTCTTATTCTTATCCGAATCTTCGTCGATTTGGCCAATCCAAATGACCTGAATTTCGGCACGATGATCATCTGGATTGTATCCAGTGCTTTGACATTTGTCTATCTTTTTGTCCTTCCTTTCATTGGGCTCTCTTCCAGGATGTCCGTCTACCTTTTCCTCAAGGATAATGCAAAGGCAGTCAGAAATACCGTCCTCTATCGGAAAGAGGAAAGCCAAGAAGCAGAAATAAAAGAATTCGTCCCTCTGGATAAGAAGGAAGAGACTCTTACGAATACGATTCCGCTGAAGGACAAGGAAGACTGACCTATGCCGATAATCGTAATTTTCGGAGTGGTGCTGATTGCTTTGTCTGTTCTTCTGTTTGTTCCGGTGGTATTTCTTTGGATTCCTAGATGTTTTCTGAGGTTTCAGTTCAAAGGAAGCTTGAGGCGTGGAATGCTCAACGAAGATCATACTGCCTATATTCCGGAACAGCAGAACATGGAATTTGTCGAAGAATACTGTATTCTGAAAGGTAGGGACGGAAAGAAGAAATATTCAAGAATACTTCTGAAAGACCATGAAAAGGATCTGAGGTTCAGACTCTACTGTTTCGATAAGGATGGAAAACCATTTACGGTTCTTGAATACAATCAGACAAAAGACCATCCGGAAGTCATTCTACCTCTGCCAAGAAAGACGGAAGGATTGTATCTTGATGTATTCAATGGAAATCCTGCTCAGGAAATCAGATATATCTATCTGCAGCAGAAACAGATTCTGACTGCTTCTGTAGTTACAGGCATTGCCGTGACAGTCTTGGTCTTCCTTTTCGGTCTTGGGGTAATCTGGGAGTATGGGTTAGGACTTCTTCTACCCTTTGCGACACCAATCTGTTTTATGTCCGTGCTTTTGAGTGTGATGATACTGGTGACTATTGTTTCCTATCTTTTCTACAAAAAGGAAAACAGGCGATATCTGGAAAGCGAGGACATCGACAATGAATGAAGCCATGAAATTTGTGTCCCGTTACAAATACAAGTCAGTCATAAGCGAACAGATTAATATTGTTCAGTACGACCTTTATGAAAAAGGAAAACAAAAATTTGCCTTTCTTCTGTTCTCCAATCTGGCCGAAAGAAAAGCCCTATCCTTCAAAGTTAGATTCACTTTTTATGATTCCAAGAAAAATGTATTGTCCGTAGAAAAATATTCCTTTGCCATTCCTGATTTTTATCCTGGAACAAAATATCGTACAAAGAATCCTCTTGTTTTTCCTGACGATGCGATTGGTTTCATCTATGAAATCTACGATGCTGTCTATCCGATGAAGGCTCAGCAGGAAAAAGACGAGTTTCTCAAGGACCAGAGCATCGATGACAGGATAATCCGTATTTCCAAAGCCAAAGGAATCAATGGGAAGGTTTCCAAAGCTGGATGGATTTCTGTGTCTGCTTTGTTTCTTTTAGGAAGCTTGAGTGTTGTTGGCGTTCCGTTGATTAAGAAGATCATAAGCGAAAATCCAACGGGTCTGAAAGAATATTTCACTCAGGATGAGATTACCTATCATAAAAGAGAAGGTGGACTTTATGTCAATAATGTATCCACAAATATTATCAATATCCCATCTGAAATCAATTCCGTTCAGGTCGTCGGAATCGAATCCAACGCCTTTGAAGGTCGGAACCTGGAGGCTGTCTATGCCTATTCTCCGCTTATCGTGGAATCCAGTGCATTCCTCGATTGCACCATAAACATTGTTGAGCTTTCATCCGCCAGGCTTGGTCAGGGGGCAATCGAAAGAGCAAATATCACAACAATGGTTTCAAATGAGATGTTTTTTGAGGAATATTCCGTCTTGGATAGTACGATTGGTAGTATTGATTTCAATTATGATAGCAAGTTTTCGAAATCTATTGATATTCCGGAATATGCGTTCAGTCGGAACGGAATCGTTGCAATCAATTTCAATGGTTTTGGTGAAGTGAATGTTTCCGACAAAGCGTTCCATGATTGTAAAATCGGCAAAGTGATTTTCAATGATGTTTCAAATGCCGTTTATGGAAAAGGCTCTTTTCCGGAGGAAACAACCGTCAATGATCCCAATGCCAGTGTTGAACCGGATAAGCCTGATGAACCGGAAATTTCGGATTATTTCATGTGGAACGGCATCGGATATCATCGTATCGGTGATGTTCTTTATGTGTATTATGATCCGTATCTGAAGATGTTCAAATATGAGTCTGTCGATGGACTTAAAGTGGTCGGAATCGAAGGCGGAACCTACCAAAGTATCGACGATTTCGGTACCATCAATATCACCTTCCCTCTGGATATCCAGTACAATGCATTCTGGGACTGCAATATTTCGGCACTTCTGATTGAACAGACTTGCACCTTCCAGGAAAAAGCATTCAGCTCCTGTAATATTGAAAGTCTGAAATGTGAGGCTGATTTGACTGTATCAAGCAATGCGTTCTCTCTTTGTGATTGTTCAACTATTTATTTCGGAGGGAATGACTTGCTTGATCATAATGCCTTTTTTGGAGGCTCGGTAAAACAGGCGTATTTAACAGAGAAAGCCACTTATTATCCGGACTCTTTCCCGGATAATACCTTGATTTTCATCGATGGTATTCAGGTGAGTCAGAACCGGATTTCTTTAGATGATTTCGGATTCAAGAAGAAAGGAAGATAAAGCCCATGGATAAAAGAACAGTAAACATCGGATCCGAGAAAGAGATCGAGGAAGTGAAGGAATTCGATCACTATCGTAGGGAATATACCAAACATCCATTTTGCAAGAACAATCCATTCGATTTGATCCTGATGATTTCCGGAATCGTATTGTTTGTCTTTGCCATCATTTCAGGTACGATTCTGCTCACCGTGAATTCTTCCCTCTTCAATGAACTGATTCCCTATTTCATAGTCTGTTTCCTTTTGGGACTGATATTTTCCGTTGTTGGAGGGTTTGCTTATCATAAAAGCAAGAAACTTGTGAAGGGATATCCAATCAAAGTAGTAAGTCAGGAAGAAGGAAAATACGGAATCCAATCGGACGATTATCGACTTGAGTATATCGACAACAATGTCGTTCTTCATTCTCAGAACAAAGTGGAAGAAAAGAAATTCGTGAATCCCCTTGCTGATTTGGAGGATGAAGACGAAGTATTGGGATACAATGACATCAAGGTCTCACGCACTTATGAGAAATTCCAACTCACCTACCAAGATATTCTTGATGGCTTTATCAGAACAGGGAAAAGACATCACGTTGACATCGATAGGGATCAGGCCAATTCCTTTTTGTCTCATCTAGCCTACTCCAGACTTCTTTTTGTGAAGATGAAGGACGGATTCTCTAAGCCATTTTTTGATACCCTTCATGATTCCGTTTCTCCCTATTCCTATCTTATTGATTGCGAAAAGATGACTGGTGAAGAGGAACTTATAGACAACCCGATGTTTAATCAGGCATTCAAAGAAAGCATCGACCATCCGGATGATTTCGTTTTCGTTCTTCTGGACAATCTAAGAAGAAAACCGGAAAACCTCTTTGGTGATTTCCTTCCTGCAATTTATGATAAGAACAACAAGCATAAAGTCCGTACTCTATCCGGAAAGAAAGACTTCCAAATCAATCCGAATCTCTTTTTCGTTCTTCTTCTGAATGAAAAGGAAACAGGACTTGAAAACGGATATCAGATTTTGAATTTTGGTTCTTTGATTTCAATGGATTTAAGTTCCAATCCAACAACCATAATTGAAAACGAAAACAAGCGAATCCTTTCCCTGTCCGATTTCAGGCATATTATCGAACTTCAGATTGAAACAAAGAGAATCGACGAAAAAGGATGGAACAAGATTGACAGTCTCTCTTTGTTTGTCGATACCATCAAACCCTATCGTATCGAAAACGACATCCGCAATGATATAGAACAGGAAGCAGCATTGTATCTAACCTATTTGGATGACCAGGATCGGATCATGGATGAAATTCTTTCCAGCGATTTGCTTCCTTCTATCCTCGACTATGTGGAAGATGATGCGGATAAGGTCTTTGATTTCTTCCAGGATAAATTCCTCTCGGAGTACAGCCTTGAGAAAACAGAATCTCTCTTCCGTTTTGTTCTGAAAGAAAAGGGGAATATGCAATGATGTTGCGGTATTTCATCAGCGGTGATGACATCCAGGAAGCCCTCACCAGTGTTATTGCTTTAAGAATCTATTTCATTATTTTCTGTGTCATTATCATTGGAATCGCTGTCGGTGTCATGATCTCCACGAACAGAAGACAGAAAACCTCCATCATCAATAAGACGGTAATCGAAGAAAAAAAGGAACCAACCGATAAGCAAGTAATGTCCGTATCGGATTTTCCTTCACCTGCTTTGCATGAGAACGTGGATGCAGAGGAGCAATCCGTCTCCGGTTCGAGGTTTCCTGGCCTTGGCTACATCGACTCTGCCTATCCCGAGCTTGTGCGAGTCAGCTGCGATCCGTCATTGACCCTGGAATCCTTCTGCTACAATTTCCGCCAGTACTGCGCCGGGGAACTCGGTCTCTTCTATTCCGCAAAGGACATCCGTTCCTTCGTGGCAGGACTCGGGACATCGAGGATCCTCCTTCTCCAGGGCATGTCCGGTACCGGAAAGACATCACTTCCCGTTGCCTTCGGAAAGTTCATCCAGAACCCGACGAGCGTCATACCCGTCCAGCCGACCTGGAAGGAAAGAAGCGACCTTCTGGGATACTACAACGAATTCACCGGAAAGTTCAGCGAGACTCCTCTTCTTACCTCACTCTACAAGGCCGGCACGACCGATTCCCTGAAGATTGTCGTCCTGGACGAAGTCAACATCGCCAGGATCGAATACTACTTCGCCGAGTTCCTTTCTCTCCTTGAGCTTCCCGACCAGAATGCTAGGATCCTCCAGGTCGCATCCTCGAAGATGGACGGCGATCCAAAGAGGATGATAGACGGAGCAATCATGCTTCCGGAGAACGTGTGGTTCGTCGGAACGGCGAACAACGACGACTCCACCTTTGCCGTCTCCGACAAGGTCTATGACAGGGCCTTCGTACTCGACCTGGACAGGAAGGCGGAACCCTTCCGTGCGGAACCGTATTCGAAGAAGTGCATGTCCCTGCAGAGGCTGAGAAGGCTTTCCAACGAGGCGGTAAGGAGATACGGACTCACCAACAGGGACCTTTCCAAGATCGGAGAACTGGACATGTATCTCCAGAAGACCTTCTCCATAAGTTTCGGAAACCGAATCATGAGGCAGATCCGGACTTTTGTTCCAATCTATGTGGCATGCGGAGGAGACGACCATGAGGCGCTTGACGTGATCCTGGCAAGGAAGGTGATGAGGAAGCTTTCGTCGGTGAATCCCGTCCTGCTCAAATCGCATCTAGACGAACTTCTGTCCAGGATTTCGGAACTCTTCGTAGAAGGCGGAATGGAAGAATGCGCGGCAGTCATAAAGAGGTTTAGCGAGTGATGAAGAACTTGGATATCGGATATCGGGCATTTGAGGAATTTTCAAAACTTTTGGACGATTCTGAAGAGATACGTTCCTTTGTGATGAAAGCGAGTGCCCAGAACGAACAATCCAAAGAGCATCTTCAAGGAACGACTACGATTTGCAAAGTCGATCCGGAGTGGATTGAGAAAATCAAGGACTTGCTTCCCTTTGTCAGCAATGCCATTTTGGAAAACAGACAATTCGTGAAAAGTGAAGGTGAATTAGTCCCTATTGAAAAGGTTCGCACAGTCGGAAAGGATTCCGTCATCGATCTTGCGAAACATTCCAATTACATCACAAAAAGACCTCAGGATACTGGTGGAAAAGTCATACCGGACAAACTTCTAATGCCGAAGAAGGAAGACGATTTTGCCCTTTATGAAAACAGGTTCCTTTACTCCCTTCTTGTCTATCTTTCTCAGTTTGTCGAAATCCGGTATGAGGAAATCAAGAAACTCTGCGGAAAGTATTCGGTAAAGCTTGAATTCGGTAAGGAATTCGAGTATTCCGATGGTGGAGGAATCACCATCGGAATCCAAATGCAGGAAGAGCGGTTCAATGATACTTGTGCCGTAAAGAGAAGCAAATCATCAGATGCACTTAGTGACATTCAATCGATTATTTCCATCACCAAAAGTCTTCTCAATACATCCCTGATGAAGACCATATCCAAGGCAAGTTTGGTCAGGCCTCCGATTGTTCAGACCAATATCATCCGGTTTGACCACAATTTCAACAAATCCCTTGAGCTTTATCAATACCTGACTTCATATTCCGAAAAAGGTTATACAGTAGAAACTATTCCGGTTTCGGTTTCTCCATTCCCTTTCCGGATGGAAGATACTTATGCAAAGCTTGTCTATTTGACTTCATTTCTTTCCTATCTTTATTCCAATGATCTTAAGGAAGAATTGGAAAAACATTATCAGGATTTCAAAACCCAGAAGAAAAAAGAAGAGGAAGAAAGAATCCTAGGTCAGATCAGAAGAATAAAGAACAGCATAAAAGCTTCCGGAATGACGTCAGAAGAATATATTTTCCTACTGGAAAAGGGACAGAAAATACTTCAGCAGAAACTTTCTGACAAAGAAGACGAGGAAGAAAGAAGAAGACTTGAGTTTGCCAAGAAGGTCGAAGAGCTTGAAGCGGATTACCGAAACTGGATTCAGAAGGAAAAGATCGAACTGGAAGACGGATACGGAAAACAAATCCAGGACCTGAAAAATCAGCTATTCAGATCCGAGGAAGAGACAAACAACAGAATACGGCAACTCGAAACCCGGTTTGAACAGGAAAGACAGAATCTGAAGAACGAACTCCAGAAAGAAAAAGATGCCTTTTGGAAAGAGTGTCAGGAAAAAGTCGAAAAGTCAGACAAAGAGAAACAATTAATGGGAACTGCCATGAATGAACTGAAGAAGGAGAATGATTTCCTCGTCATCGAGGTAAGAAGCCTCAGAAAAATGAATGGCATTCAGGAAGACATCGACATAACCAGGAAAGAGAACTTCCTGATTCTGGAAAAGGAAAAGAAGGCTTTCGATTCTTTTTACAAAGATGCCTGGAAAAAGACGAAGAAATCCATTCTGAAAAGGATTCTTCCATTAAAGGAAGAAGATAAAAGAAAAGACAAGAAAAAATGAAGAAGAAAAACAAACCGAAAACCATCATCGACAAAAGACTGAAACGAAGGCTAGTAATCAAATACTGGTTGATTTTTTCCGGTGTTCTTCTTTCCGGCATTCTTGTCACTTTGTTCTATGCAGCTATCAAGAAAAATTACTTTCAGGGCGACGAAGATATCGTTACGATGTTTACCAAGAATGTCTATACCCTTGTTATTTTCTTTCTTTCTCTTGTCATGTTATTTCTTCTTTTTAAAATCTTTGTGTATCAGACTGCATATAATGATGCAAAAATAGACAACAAAGATGAAGTTGTCGCATTGACGGAAGTCCGGAAAATCGAAGGAAAAAATGAACCAACCGATAAGCAAGTAATGTCCGTATCGGATTTTCCTTCACCTGCTTTGCATGAGAACGTGGATGCAGAGGAGCAATCCGTCTCCGGTTCGAGGTTTCCTGGCCTTGGCTACATCGACTCTGCCTATCCCGAGCTTGTGCGAGTCAGCTGCGATCCGTCATTGACCCTGGAATCCTTCTGCTACAATTTCCGCCAGTACTGCGCCGGGGAACTCGGTCTCTTCTATTCCGCAAAGGACATCCGTTCCTTCGTGGCAGGACTCGGGACATCGAGGATCCTCCTTCTCCAGGGCATGTCCGGTACCGGAAAGACATCACTTCCCGTTGCCTTCGGAAAGTTCATCCAGAACCCGACGAGCGTCATACCCGTCCAGCCGACCTGGAAGGAAAGAAGCGACCTTCTGGGATACTACAACGAATTCACCGGAAAGTTCAGCGAGACTCCTCTTCTTACCTCACTCTACAAGGCCGGCACGACCGATTCCCTGAAGATTGTCGTCCTGGACGAAGTCAACATCGCCAGGATCGAATACTACTTCGCCGAGTTCCTTTCTCTCCTTGAGCTTCCCGACCAGAATGCTAGGATCCTCCAGGTCGCATCCTCGAAGATGGACGGCGATCCAAAGAGGATGATAGACGGAGCAATCATGCTTCCGGAGAACGTGTGGTTCGTCGGAACGGCGAACAACGACGACTCCACCTTTGCCGTCTCCGACAAGGTCTATGACAGGGCCTTCGTACTCGACCTGGACAGGAAGGCGGAACCCTTCCGTGCGGAACCGTATTCGAAGAAGTGCATGTCCCTGCAGAGGCTGAGAAGGCTTTCCAACGAGGCGGTAAGGAGATACGGACTCACCAACAGGGACCTTTCCAAGATCGGAGAACTGGACATGTATCTCCAGAAGACCTTCTCCATAAGTTTCGGAAACCGAATCATGAGGCAGATCCGGACTTTTGTTCCAATCTATGTGGCATGCGGAGGAGACGACCATGAGGCGCTTGACGTGATCCTGGCAAGGAAGGTGATGAGGAAGCTTTCGTCGGTGAATCCCGTCCTGCTCAAATCGCATCTAGACGAACTTCTGTCCAGGATTTCGGAACTCTTCGTAGAAGGCGGAATGGAAGAATGCGCGGCAGTCATAAAGAGGTTTAGCGAGTGATGAAGAACTTCTATCGGAATTTCCTTTGTATTCTGCTTATCTTGATTAGTATTGCAGGTATTGTCCTGATGTCTTTGAATTTGGCCGGAATCTTGGATGACAATCTCAATGACATCTCTCCGACCGTATCCGATGGACTGACTCAGGATGATCCGGAAAAGCTCGATGAGACCATCATGACATTTCAAAGCGATTATGATGGTGTCCTGTATTTGAGGAATGAAAACTTTGGACAGTACAATGATTCCAAACGACGATTCGATTATGCTTCTGTCTATAAAAATAAGATGAGCTATTCTCCTCTTACCTATTTTGCGAAGAAGGTCTCCGACTTGAATGAAAAAGTGTATTCCCTGACAATTAATGTAGACAAAGCATTTCGGAAGAAAATGATTCCGGAATATTCGACCTGGGCTAATGAACAGGATTTTGGATCCGAACTTACGGACTGCTATGTCAAGGAAAATAGGAAAAGCCAAAACGATACTTTTTCTTTCTATCCGGAACCTGTTGCAGACGATAAAACAAGCTTGGATATTATCCGTTCGCTTCCTTTCGGAAACGACACAATCGAAAAAGAGGAAGAGGAATATTCCAAATATGTGAAGAAAAACTATCTTTCCATCGATCAGACGATGAAAGCCGATCTGATCCAGTATATGGACGAAAATGAAATCAATCTGGAAAGTCCCACATTCATTTTCGATGTGAGGAACTATCTTCAGAACTTCTCCTATGATCCAAGTGCCATCATTCCCAAAAATGAGAAGAAACCGTTGCTGTATTTTCTGACGATCAACAAAGCTGGAATCTGCAACAACTTCGCTGCTGCAAGTTCTATGATGTACCGGGCAAACGGAATCCCAAGCAGAGTTGTTGCCGGGGCATTGTGTTATTCAAGGAAAGGCGAAATATCCGAGGTGAAACGGAAGGCGTTGCATGCTTGGACGGAAGTCTATATCGATGGTTGTGGCTGGATGAAAATCGATACGACTGCTTCCATGAGATGCGAAGACCTCGGCTATGATGATATTCCGGCAATACCGGATGAACCGGATATACCGGATCAACCTGATAAACCCGATGAACCAGAAAAACCGGAAACAAAGAAAATCCAATTCAAATTCAGTGTTTCGGACGTTTTGTATGAGTATAACGGCACCTATCAAAAACCACAGATAGAGGATTATCTTGCTCTTGACAGCATCTGCGAATACAGTTCGAAGACCGGAGAAGGCGAAGAATTCCCTCTTGTATCCAATGATCTTATGACTAATATCAGACATTATTTGAAGGAGAATGAGACATTCAATCTGAAATTCAACAAGGACGCTAATCTGCTGTTCGGTGAGACTTTCCTGGCATCCAGGATCTTCATTACCGATGATACAGGAAAAGATGTGACATCTAATTATAGACTTGTTGTCAAATGGAACGAATTCAGTGAAATCAATGCTTCTCAGCTGAGCTCAATCGAATACACAAAGGAATTCTGCGTCAAGGAAAGAAGCATCCATTTGAAGTCGAACAGCGGAGGCTATATGGTCGGACAGAAAGTGGAATACTATCTTGAAGATGACGGAAGCGAGAGAATTGTTCCCGGCGATAGAATCGAATGTCAGTTCACTCTTCCGGAAACCTTCGACGAATCCAACGAAAACTTCGAACATATGGGGAACAATACTTTCACGGTCAGAATCTATAATGAGGAAGGCGATGATGTTACGACAAGGTATTCCATCGAATACGAATATGGAACAATCGATGTGGTAGAGGGAACGGAAAATGGGTTATGAAGAATATGAAAGACGCGTTCTTCGGATTCATGAATGGAAGAAGAGAATCTATAAGCTTCGTTATGTGATTTCTTCCGTTCTTCTCTTTTGTCTTGCTCTTTTCTTCGCTCTGTTTTCTACGAAGGGATTGATTTTCCATGAATCCATCTTGAATGAAGAATATATGTATGGAGAACCGATAAACAGAACTTCTTCTGCTTTTATGGCATCAACACCAAACTATCAATACAAGAGCGAGGCTTCCACAGAGTGGTCTTATGATGTTCCTACTTATCCAGGAACTTATTCTTCAAGAAGTGTCTCCTTAGGAAACTACGGAAATCTGATATATGGAAAAATTCAGAAATTCCGCATTGTGAAACGAAAAGCCGTTGTTACGATAAACAGTCAGATGGTCGAATACGGAAACCTGCCGTCCATCGACTGCGATCTTGTGAATGATGATTTTGTCTATTCTTATCAGGTCGATTATTCTGATATTACAAAAGAAAAGACACAAGCAGAAGTCAAAAAAGACGCGTTCATCATTCACAATAAAGATGGAAATGATGTAACAGACTGCTATGATTTTACTTTTCTGAAGAACGATATCGAGATATTGCCTATTCCTCTCCACTTTGTATTAGAATCCAAAACAAGTGTTTATGATAGTTCGATTCTTGTTGGCGGTGTCTATAAAATCAGTCGGGAAGACCTGGTTTCGGGAGACAAGGTTGTCGAAGCGGAAACAAGTGGATCCCTTGTCGATGTCGGATCGACATCGAATTGTTTGGAATCTTTCAAGGTTATCGATTCATTTGGAAATGATGTGACTATTCATTATACTCCGATTGTCGAAGACGGACTTCTTCGGGTGGGAAAAAGAAAGCTATCATTGAAAAGCGAAGACGTCATGAAAACATATGACGGAAGTACGGATTATGAACTGAGGGTTGTTGTAGATGAATCCACGCCGCTAGTCGAAGGCCATTCCGTTCAGATCGTCGACGGAAAATCAGACGACGGAAATGCCAAAGAAAATGAAACTATTTCCTTCAAAGCCAAAGTCATCGATGAGAGTGGAATCGACGTATCCGGAAACTATGACATTGAGTATGAATACGGAAAGCTGGATGTTCGTAAGAGGAAAGTCATCGTCGATATCCTCACCTCATACATCTATGCATCCCAGACAGGAAACCTGATTGATCCTACCTACTATACTCTTTCTGGCGATGGAGTTTTGGACCAGGATATATTCACTCTTTCTACGGGAAACCTGGACCAGGATGGCAATATGACTTTTACGTATTCCATCTCAAACCAAAACCAGGAAGACAATCGTAGCAACTATGACGTGGAATTCCTAGCGAACAGACCGGAAGTGAGAAAGAAGAACGTCATTGTCAAAACAGAAAGCAGGACATTCCTGTTCGATGGGACTTCACATGATCTTCGTATGTTCTCTTATTCCGTAAGGGATAAAGACGGAAAACTGGTGACTTTGGATAACCAGGATGTTCTGAAAATGTCGGGATTTCCGACTATCCTCCATGCAGGAGAAATCCAGAACAAACCAGCTGAGACAAAGATAATTGGAGCAGACGGAAGCGACAGAACTTCTTATTATGATATCGACTTCCAATATGGCACCCTGAAAATCGAAAAAAGAAAAGCCATCCTTACCCTCTCCAACAGCATTTATGACTATGACGGTGAATACCATACTCCGGTTTTAGATGAGAAGACATCCATCGATGGTGAAGAACAAAGCGGAATCCTTCCGCTTCATCACATCACCATCGAAACAGGACTCGAAAACGCAAAGGTGAAGAATGCCATACAGGATTATCGGATTACCTTGGACAATCAGAGGGATATCGAGGTCGGTTCATCTTCTGCAAATTTCCATTATTCCATTTTGGGAAATGACAATATCGATTATACGGGTGATTATGATATTCTGGTGAATGATGGCGGTATCCGTATCAACAAACGCAAAATCAATATTCAGGTCTCAGGTTTTACCCGCTATTATGATGGTACAGTTCTGAATGAGCAGGAATACATCGACAAGTGCTTTCATGTGGATGATTTGATTCCTACAGACAGAATTAGTATTCTCGGCCTTAATCCATTCCATGACGTAGGAACTTACGAGAATCCGATTCTGCAAAGCAACGTCCGGATTATGGACAAGAACGATAATGATGTCACTTCCTGTTACGAAATTCTTTCCTTTGATGCCCAGCCGGTTGTCGTCAAGAGAGCCAAAGTGGTCTATTATAACAAATATCGAGAGCCGGCTCAGTTCGACGAAAACAATAAGGCCAGCTTTGTCTATGACGGAAAAGACAAGGCAATTGATTTCATCACTGGAGACTATAGCGTAAAGGAAGATGAATCCGATTATCCGAAAGAAGGATATAGTCTGGTCATCCAAGGTGGCGCCTCGGGAAGAGATGCCGGAAACTATGCTTCCAAGCAGGATAATATTTCCCTGCTTAGCTCTATCACCGATAATCCATATTATCATGTGGATATTCTTTCCGATAAAATCGATTCCTTCTTCTATCTTCAAGGAAATCGGTTTGAAATCCAGAAAAGAAAACTGACCATAAAGACCAAATCCGATTTCATCTATTATATGAGGAAAGATGCGACAATCGATGATGACTACCTGAACAGTCATAAGAATGAATTCTTCGCTATCGAAAACCTTGCTCAAGGAGATACCATCCATTTCAGTTTTAAAATCGATTTCTCAAAATGCAAGGAAGGAGATTCCTTCAAATACGAAGATATGGTCGATTACCGGATCTATGATCATAACGGAAGAGATATCACAGACATGAACTACGAGGTTTCCTTCGATAACGCTTCCGGGTATCGGTTCTTCTTCCGGAAAATCCATGTGAATCTTGTCGAAACCATCGAATCGGATTCTACCACGATTGTAGTAGAAGAAACCTATGATGGACAGATGCATGGTGTTACCTCTAGCCCATGGCAATGTCAAAGCGATACCGCATTGAATTTTATCGTCGAATACACAAGCGAAAAAAGGACGTTCGTCACGGATGATGAAGGGGAAATCCACTATAAGGACATTCGTTCCACCTATGACGGATACGAATATTCTATGGCTAACGGAGAAATCATCATTGACAACATAGATACTTTAAAGAAAGTAAAATTTAAAATCACTCAAAGAGAGATGAATCTTGCTTTCCTGAATCTTCCTTATCAACAATTCGAAGACAATGCGGAGATCATTTGGTATGATGGAAGAAGCATCTCCTTTAGGAAGGAAGATACTGACAGTAATCAATATCTGAATCTTTTCGAATATCTAAATGCTTCAAATCTGGCTTTTACGGATCAGCTTGTCGTTTCCCTGAAAGAAGGCAAAACTCTTCCTACCGGTGAAATGACATTCAATTTCAACGATTACTTCATCATAAAGGCGATACACGCTAAGGATAACAGGAATGTATCCGATTGTTATTCCTGTTACGACGATAAGACAGGAGCGTTGAAGGTCCCGGACAAATACTATAAGATCAAGAAAATTGGTATTGCCTTCAAGGATGTCGGAAAGTCTGAGAACGGTTTTAAAACCTATTCCGAAAAGGAACAGATGAAGAACTATCTCGACAATATCTCCATTGACAAGGAAAACAGTCAGATGCCTGATGAGAAGTATTTCACCTTTAATCGGAAATACTTCTACAATGGGACTGAAATCGAGAGAAACGAAATCGGTCTGAGTGAAGGCAGTTATTCCTCTTCCATCTCCACGGTAACGTTCCAGGCATTCGACGGATATTCTGTGACATCGGACGGAGAAGACGGAATTCTCTTTTTACGCGGCAAAGGCGATAGCAGTGCTGATTCGAACAGGACCACCATTCATATCAGACTCGAAGACTATAAGACAACCTATTTGAACGGCTATTCAAAACCTGTCGATTCATCAATCTATCTGGAACAGGTGATGAGAGAAACGACCAAACAGGCAAGGACAGCTCAGCTGATATCCGAAACCGCGGAAATAAGACTGACTTCTGTGGAAACCTATTCCAGTGTCGGATCATATCTTCTTGGCAACGGCCAGATCCAGGCAAGCGTTGTCGATCATGGAAAAAAGGAGGACAGCTATAACTTTGTCTTCGATACTCCGTCCATGAAAATCGATCTTGAGAAACCGACACTCCATGTGACATTGAAAGGAAGGGAAATCGTCTATGATGGTTCGTCCAAAGGCTATTTGGTAAGCAAGTATTTGATTGTCGATGATAGGACCATTCCTATCGACCAGATAAACATCGAATACGATTCTGATGCGGTAGCGGCGGGAAACTATGAACTGAATGTGAAATCGATAGAAGTCTTGATTGGAGGCAAATGGTATACCTCGGATGAATTGAATATCGAAGTTAATTTCAATCAGAGAAAAAGAAACATTATGATTAAAAAAAGGAAAATCAATATTGTCTCTAGAACCAGAACCATAGTCTACGATGGAAAGGATCATGCGACGGATTCCAATCTGGTCTATGCGACAAACCTTGCATCTGGAGACAACCTGAACTATGACATCGTTTCGGAGATGAAAAATCCAGGAACCTATAAGATCATTCCGGACAAATGCAGGATCACCAATGAAAACGGAGAGGATGTGACCGACTGTTACGACATTATCTATAGCTATGGGACACTGACCATTGTATCCTCAATTGAATTTTGAACACAAAAAAGCCACCGCACACTGTTACCAAGCTTATGGCTGCTGGCTTCCGCCCCTGACCAGGTTCACCGATAACAATCGCGATGGTGGTTATATTCTAAGCTTTTTCCGTTTCAATCTCAACAACGATGTTGTTTTTCTTTCGATTTTCCGCTTGAAACGAAATACCGGGACAGACTGCCCCGGTATTTTTGGCTATTTTTTCTGCTTTTCTTTGTATGCTCTTAAGGCTTCTTCCTGAGCGAGTTTCTTTTTGAAAGCCTTGGACTGTTTTTCAATCAGCTTTCTGTCTTCGAAGTAGCAGATTCCCAAAGCTCTTCTTACACGGTTCAAAGTGATACTTGCTCGGGCCTCTGCCTTTTTGGAGCCTTCTTCCAGAATCTTGTAGACACCTGGAATATCGGCTTCGTATTTTTTTCTTCTTTCCCGGATTGGATTTAGGACATCGTTAAGGACTTTTGCCAGGAAATTCTTGACGCTGACATCGCCAAGTCCACCACGTTCATAATGGGCTTTCAGCTCATCAAGATTTTTGTATTCTGGCCAGAATTTCTTGAAATGTTCATCCGTTGCAAAGGCTGTAAGGTAAATGAAGACCGGATTCCCTTCCGTATGTCCGGGATCCTCTACTTTGAGATGCGTAGGATCGGTGAACATAGTCTTCACTTTCTTGTTTACAGTATCCTCATCATCGCTCAGATAGATGCAGTTTCCTAAGGATTTGCTCATCTTTGCCTTGCCATCCGTGCCTGGAAGTCTCTTGCAGACTTCGTTTTCCGGTTCCATGATCTTGGTCGGAGTCAAAGTCTCACCATACAAGGAATTGAACTTTTTGACGATCTCGTTGCACTGCTCGATCATAGGTTCCTGGTCTTCTCCGACCGGAACGATGGTTGCATCAAAAGCGGTAATATCCGCAGTCTGACTGACTGGGTAAGTCAAAAAACCGGCAGGGATGGATTCTCCGAATTGGCGGAGCTGTATTTCATTCTTTACGGTTGGATTTCTTTCCAGTCTCGACAAAGTGACCAAATCCAAATAATAGCAGGTCAATTCGAAAAGTTCCGGAACTCTGCTTTGGACAAAGATGGTAACCTTTTCTGGATCAAGACCGACAGAAAGATAATCCAGGGCAACTTCGATGATGTTGTCTCTGACCTTCTGCGGAACGCCAAAATTATCGGTTAATGCCTGAGTATCCGCAATCATGACATACATTTCATCAAAGCCTCCGGCATTCTGAAGCTCAACTCTTCTTCTCAAAGAGCCGACATAATGCCCAAGATGGAGTTTTCCCGTCGGCCTATCTCCTGTCAACATGATCTTCTTCTGTTGGTTGATTTCGTTTTCCATAGTAGGGCTCCTTAAAGACTGAATTTATTTGGCGATTTTCTTGATATAATCCATGACCTCATCCTTCAGATCATCTCTCTTCAGAGCATAATCGATGATGGCCTTGATATAACCGAACTTGTTTCCGATATCGTATCTTTCGCCCGTGAATACACAAGCATAGCATGGATTGACTTCCATGGATGCTTTGATGGCATCTGTGAGCTGGATCTCTCCGCCGACACCCGGCTTAGTCTTTTCGAGAATGTCGAAGATTTCCGGTGGGAGGACATATCTACCCAAGACTGCGATGTTGGAAGGGGCTAGTTCCTTGGTCTTTGGCTTTTCGACCATGTCGCAGACCTGGAAACTCTTACCGGAAGCTTCTCCCAATGGTTTGACGACTCCGTATTTCTTCAAAAGTTCATCCGGGACTTCCTTACAACCGAGTTGTGTTCCGCCATTTGTCTTCTCATAGGCTTCAATCAATTCCCCGATAGCTGGCTTTTGGTCGTAGTCGATAAGATCGTCTCCGAGAAGGACGGCAATAGGTTCACCGGCAGCAAAGCCTTTTGCGCAAAGAACGGCATCTCCGAGACCCTTGGGTTCCTTTTGGTGGACAAAGGTTATATTTGCCATATTGGCAATATCGCGGATCATCTGGGCTTCTTTGTCCTTTTTGCTGGCTTTGAGTCTCATTTCGAGTTCGGCATTTACATCGAAATAATCTTCAATGGCTTTCTTGGATCCGGATATGATCAAAAGAATGTCTGTGATGCCTGCATTGACGGCTTCTTGAACGATGTATTGGATATTCGGAGTGTCGATGATTGGAAGCATCTCTTTTGGAAGAGCTTTAGTAGCGGGAAGGAAACGCGTTCCCAAACCGGCTGCAGGAATGACTGCTTTTCTTACTTTTTTCATGTGTTTTTCCTCGTTTTTTGATACAAAACTGCCCATATTATAACACTTTGGCTCAATAGTAGGAAAAAACAATGGGACTGGAAATGACTGTAAGGAATTTTTAAGAAAAATAGTTTCAAAAAAGTCTCTTAAAATGGAAACTGGATAGGAGAATGAATCACATATTCGAAATCCAGAACGGAAGAGAAAAAAGAGTTTTTGGTAGGATAATACCCATGTGAAAAAAACATAAAATTTTCATAATAGAAACCGGAAGAATAAAAGTCCGAATAAAATCACGGAAAATAAAGAAAACGTTTCCAATCAAGTGTGGATTTGTGGTATCCTTTTTAAGGACGAAATTGTAAGTGTGCCTCAAAGATAAAAATGAACAAAATTTTGTTTATTGTCTATTGTAAACGCTTACCTTTTTATCATATAATATCATTGAAGAAGAGGAAACATCATGAAAGAATACAAAATCACTGTCAAAAGCCTGAATGGGTTAACCTCTAGATCCAGTGCTGAACTTGTGGAAGAAGCCAATCACCATAAGTGCAACATCACCATGAAATTAGACAATGGTGAAGAATGCGATCTGAAATCCATCATGAACGTCTTCGCTCTTTCCCCTGTCACTCAGGGCGAAACTCTTACCATCGTTGCAGAAGGCGCTGATGAAGATCAAGCCGTCGAAGGTTTTGAGAAACTTTGTTCAGAATATAGCTTCTAATCTAGGAAGTGTTGATAGGTTTCCCTGAAGCGGAAATCTCCAAAAATTGAGTATCATCGGCCAATGATATAGTCGAGACGATACGACATTACCCTCTTTTGTCGGGAAGGTCTTTTCGAACCCTATATAGGTTGGGAGGAACATCTGCTGAGAGGTGTTTTTTGGACTCTATTTGTAGGATACGAAAAGAAAAGTAGCGACTCTTTTCTAGGGGGAAGATACCAGGATGAGTTGGTATCTAAGGCGATATGAGAAGTTTAGAGATGGTAAGGGTAGATACAAGATGATTCGAGAAGATTAGGTACGGGATTAAGACGGGAAGATATGATACGGGCAATGCATTGTATCTGAATTTGAAAGCTGATTCGGATCAGGAAGGAGAAGATTACGATTCGAGAAGATCTATCATGCTAAGGGACCTGGTTTCTGTAGCACTGGGTCCCTTTGTTGTTTCTTTATAAATGAGGTATCAATATGAAAAAGAACAAGGACAATCCGATTCGAAATAGAAAATACAAAAAGATCAGCAGAATTCTTCTCATAGTCGGAGGAATCCTTGAAGTTATCGGAATCGTACTCTTTGTTTCAGGAATTGTTTCCATGGTTTCGGAAAAGCCGAATCCTTTTCTGAATTTCTTCGGAGTAGGGCTTATGGGAACAGGTTCCTTCCTTCTTCTTTTTGGCCTTATCGGTCCATTATCTCGTTTCTTTTCATCTGTTTCCGCACCTGTTCATAAAGATTATGTGAACTATATGAGAGAAGAGACGGCGGATACGGCGAAAGAATACTATAAGGATGTCGCTTCCGGAGTCCGGGAAGGATTCAATGAAGAACAGGAATGTCCATACTGCCATCAGCAAAATCAGAAAGGATCCAGGTTCTGCTCCAATTGTGGAAAAGAACTCATGACGGAAAAGGAGTGCCCTTATTGCCATCAGAATAATCCTGTGGATGCAAAGTACTGCAACCGATGTGGAAAAGAACTCGAATAAAAAATAAAGACGGTTCCGGAAATCCGTCTTTTTTTCTTGCGAAGTCAAGGAAAAATCAAGGACGACAGCCGTTTGATTGTTATAATCTGATCATGAAGGACAACGATCGACGGATCGTCGCAAATCGACAAGCAAAAAGAAAACTCCTCGGAAACGGCCGAGGAGTAATGTCATGCTTTCTGTATCAAAGGAGAAAAATAGCGGACGATATCCTGATAGTAGGGCTGATCGAATGGTCTGATGCCTTTCAGACCATGATAGATACAGTCGGAATAGGAAAGTCGGAGATAGAACTTCAGTTCAAAGTTTTCTTTCTGGACCTCGTAGTCGAAGGCACAATATTTTTCCTGATAGGCTTTCGAGAACAGATCCGTTATTGTCTTTTCCATTGAAGAATATTCTGAGACTGTGATATCCCGGATTGGGGAACCATTCAGATAGATCGAGGCTCCGTGTTTTGTCCTTTCGATTCTTACGTGGTCGATCAGACTGATGGAAAATGCACTTCTTTTATAATAGTCGATACGTTCGATTCTATTTTTCATTTCTTGGGCTCCATCTCTTCGAAGAGAGAAGCAAAGAGGTTCTCGAGTCCGATTTCATAAGGCGGGAATTTGTTTGTCCCGGTTTTTTTGATTGCAGGAAGAAGTCCCATACGGAAACGGATCTCAAGCTCATAGGAAGAATTCCCTTCCTCGAGCAGAATGCCGTTTTCATTTTCGTTCCAGTCAAGGACGAAAAGCTTCTCGAATAACAGCTGTGCAAAGGAATCAAAATAAGGTGCAAAGTCGATGGGTTCCGCTTTTGTCTGAACCTTGTTCTGAGTCAAGGTAAGATAAAGCTTGATGTCGTCTTTGCCGATCTTTTCGACAAGTACTTCACGGATAAGTCCGTCTTTTTCTGTCTTTCTGAAATAGAGCTGGGAAAGATAATCCTCATATTGATGGAGTTTCTTTCCATCATCGACGCCGAAATCCTGGTGACAGTTTTCGCATTGGAATCCGTGTGTATTTTCCTTTACATCGACAAATGATGTCGTTTTGTCACTGCCGCATTTTGGACAAATCATAGTTGTTCCTCCTTTTTCAGGTTGGTCAGCTCAAGAAGAGATTCATATTCTTTTTCAGTCAGTCTTCTTGTCTTTCCAAGTGGAAGATCGCCTAGATTAAGTGGTCCGAACCGGACACGCTGAAGAGTCAATACCTCATAGTCGAAACGTTTGAACAGCCTCTTCACCTCATGATACTTTCCTTCGTGAATGGTCAGTGCCGCATGATAGTCATCGTGAATCTCGAGTTTGGCAGTCGAGGAGATGTTTCCTCTTCCTAAGTCGATGCCTCCCTGTCGATAGATTTCGACAAGGTCAGGCTTTAACACATGATTTACGGTGACTTCGTAGGTTTTCTCCACTTCATATTTTGGATTGGCAAGTCTAGAATTCAAGACCCCATTGTCTGTAAGAATCAAAAGTCCGGTCGTATCCTGGTCAAGTCTACCTACCATACGCACCCGTTTTTGGAAAGTCTCAGGAATAAGATGCATGACTGACGGATATTTCTCGTCGATCATGGAACACATGTAGCCTTCAGGCTTGTTCAGAATCAAAGTGATATACGGAATATTTTCGACTAGGACATCATCTACAGTAATGACGTCATTTCCGGTAATCTGCATATCATTGACCGTAGTCACTTTTCCGTTCACTTTCACTCTCTGCTGATTGATAATCTTCTTGCTTCCGGATCGGCTGGCAAAGCCGTTCATGCTGAGAAAACGGTCAAGTCTCATAGATGTCTCCTATCTTCGATTTCCAAGTCTCTGGTCAAAGTGTCTTTTAGATAATCCGGATGTTCCACGATATCTTCTTTAGTCTCTCTTCGGTTGATAAAGCGATAGCAATGTGAGGACAGAACCAGGCCGACAATAAGACCAAGCACAAGAAGAGTCAATGTCAGAACCAGTTTCATGTCCTTTGTGACGGTTTCGTTTTGAAAAACCATTTCAAACGAGGCGTTCTTGTATTGGTTCGTATAGAACAGATAAAGGGAAGAGACAGTGAGTCCTAAATTCATCATCGAACGTTCCTTTTCGTTTTTCCCTTTTGCCTTAAAGGCATAACCGACAATGCTGGAAGAAACATAAGAGACAAGGAAAACAACGAAGAAGAAAATATAGGATTTAAAATCCTTTCCTCTCAGAACATCGAACAAAGGACTGGAAAGGGAAAAGAAGGAAGAAGATACAATAAGCAAAGTTCCGACGGAAAGCCCGGCGAATTCGTTTAACATCCCTCCTAAGATCATAAGGACAAACAGAAGCAAAAGACTGTCACTGGAAGTAAGGGAAACATCAAATGAAGAAGCAAAGGGAATCAGTCTGATCAAAAATGGAAGAAGGATTCCGATACCGAAAAAGACAATCATCTTGACGATTTTCAAAGGAGAATAGAATTCAAGTTCGTTTTTCCGGAAAGAAAGATAGAGATCGACAAGGACAAAACAAAACGACAAAGCCATCAAGGAAAGATAGATTGGTTTTCCCATAATCGTAGTAAGGTTCATAAGTGGAATGTAGAAGAAGCAAAGCATACCGATGATGCTACCTAAGAATAGGGTAACATTCCGATTAAGATACCCCTTCATTCTCTTAGAAAAGGAATCATGGAGATCATCATCCCTGAACAATTCGCGAACCCTTTCCGTATCCAGAAAAGGAATCATGGAAAGAAAGCCTAAGACAAGACCATGGAAGAACTCGATGATCCGATATCCGGCACCAAATGTGATTTTTTCTTTTTTCATGGCAATATTATATCGTATTCCCTTTTTATCGTAAACCGATACAAAACGCTGAAACGAAAAGAAAAACAAGAAAGGCGGATAGGATAACCTTACATTCTCTTGCTTCCTCCTATCTTTTCTTTATAATCATTGGCAATGGAGAAAACGACAATGAAAAACAAGGCAGACGCCATTCTTGATTACCTTCTGGATCAGAAAAGGAGATTCTTTCTTTGTTCGCTAGGATTCGGAATTCTGATGATTCTTTATTTTCTTGTTCCGTTTTATATTACCCATACGGAGAAAGAAACGAACCTCATATCTGGATTTGCTTCCTTCTTCTATCTGAATGACCGAAAGGATCCTCTTTACTATGCGACTATGATGAATATCATGTCTCTTTGCTTTGCATCCATGATTGTTCTTTTCAGCTTCCTGGGATTCTATCCCGATGAGAATCGAACTCTCTTTGTAAAAAGAATCCTGTTGATGCTCTTTGCACTGAAGATTGTATTCGACATTCTGATGCTGGTCTTTTCATTTCAGACGAAGACGAATGTAAGGCCATGTCTAGGATGCGAACTGGAAATCGTATTCTCCTTTGTGTTTTTCGTTTTATATCTATTTGCTACTTTTCCTTTATTTTGAATACATCCGATTCGTAAGGCAACATGGCTTTATAATTGCTAGGATTATTGTTGTTGCAAAGAAGATTCTTTTCGATTTCGAAATGGGAGATAAGCTTATCGATTCTTTCGACACGATTATTCAGATTCAGAACGACAAGAAGTTTTTCTTCCGGTGATTCACGGATAAAAGCAAGAACATTCTCAGGTGTGTCTTTCATATAATGGATGGCACCGATAGATAGCGCCGATGATTTCTCTCTTAAAGCCGTGATCTTTTTGAAATAATTCAGGACAGAGTTTTCATCCTCTTCCTCTGTCTTTACATTAATTGTGGTGGAAAACGGGGAGAAAATCTGCCAAGGTTGGACTCCAGGAGCCGTGAATCCGAATCCGTCTTTATCAGAGAAAGCCATCGGAGCTCTAGCGTCATCTCTGCCATTGTGCTTTGCCTTTTTCATGGCAATCCATTTGGGAAGATGGTAGTGTTTATGGGCAAGATCGAAAATGAAGTGAGTGACAAGGTCGTTGCATTGATTGATTTTCAAGGAAGGATAATCTCTCATGCCGATTTCCTGGCCTTGATAGATAAACGGTGTGCCTCTTAATGTATAGACAAGAGTCAATAGCATCTTTGCTCCGATTTCCTCGTACCCCTTTTTGACGTATTTGTTTATGGCACGATGCTGATCATGGTTTTCAAGATAGACACCGTTCCATTTGATATCCTTTTGCCATTCCATCAAAGTCTTTTTGAAGACAATAGGATCGATATATTCCTTGCTCCATTTTCCGGCGTTGATGGCGGTATGAGCAAAGCTGAAGAATGTATCCAATTCCCCGTCGAGGAATTTCGGGCCGGTTTTTAACGTGACTCCGAAAGTTTCTCCAATCAAAACTCCGTGATGAGGAATTATGACATCCTCTCTAAGCTTCTTCAGGATTTTATGACACCCATCGGTAGCTACATAACGTTCCATTCCTACCGGCATTCCGGAAGTGAGTTTTTGCTTCTTTCCATCTCGGAAAGAGTCTTTGTAAATACATGAAATGACATCACAACGGAATCCATAAACACCCTTATCCATCCAGAAGTTCATGATTTTCTCGACTTCCTTCAGGACTTCCGGATTTCTCCAGTTGAGGTCTGGCTGCTCCTTGCTGAATAGATGAAGATAGAACGTTCCTTTCTCATTCTTGAGTTCTTCCCATGCAGAACCAAGAAAAGATGACTTCCAATTGTTTGGGACGGTTCTATGATGATGTCCCTTGCCTTTTTTGAAGATGTAATAATCTCGATATTTGGATTTTGGATTCTTGAGTGCCTCCTGAAACCAGGCACATTGATCGGAAGTGTGATTGACCACTAGATCCATGATAATCCGAATCTCTCTTTTTTTTGCTTCCTGAATCAAATTATCGAAATCATCCATCGTACCGAAAACAGGATTGATTTTGTAATAGTCGGAAATATCGTATCCCATATCGACCATAGGAGATGCATAGATAGGCGAAAGCCATATGGTATGAATGCCGATAGACTGAAGGTAATCCAATTTGGAAATGATTCCAGGAATATCACCTTTCCCATCTCCGTTTGAATCGCAGAACGACATCGGATAAATCTGATAGACCGCGTATTTGTTAAACCAATCCTGTTCCATTTTTATGCTCCTTTTTTATTAAAATGCAACAATCAAAGACCCTTCCCTTGCATAATAGGAACAAAGTCCAAGATTCTTTTTGATGACAATTTTCATTTGGGAGAAATTCTCTTGTATCAGATTCTTAAGTGCTTCGGCCATAGTACTGTTTTCGGTTTCAGATATGATGCAGTATGTGTTTTGGTCGTGTTTTGACATTTTGGTGATTTCGTTTAGATAACTTCTCATCAATCCTTTGTTTGTACGGCATTTTTCTTTGAGTTCTATAATACCATTTTTTGCAATTCCTAATGGCTTGATTTTAAGTTTTGTAGCTAAGAATGCAATGATTTTATTGATTCGTCCGGATTTTACTAGAGATTCAAAATTGGAAATGCTGAAGAGAAGATTTGTCTCAGAAACTGCCTTATTAAGTAAAGATTCCATCTTTTCAAATGGCGTATTGCTCTGAATCAATTCAATAGCTTTTTTGACCAGAAGCTCTTCGCTTCCTAATGCGGCTTTTGAGTCGATGACAATGACGTTATCCTTATCTTTTGAAATCATTTTGGCTGTATTTGCGGAGTTGAAGGATCCTGACAGTTTGCTTGTCAAAGTGATGATGATGTATTTATCGGCCCCGACAAGTCTTTTCAAATATTCATGTGGGGAAGGACAGGAAGTAGAAGAAACGGCATCCTTTTCTTTGAGAAGAGCAAGCATTTCTTTATTGTCGATGCTTCCGTCATCCACGAATTCTTTACCCTGAATATGGATAGTCAAAGGCGCGACTTCAAATTGAATTCCTTCGATATTCTGATAGTCCATGTTTGTCAAATTGCTGGCGCTGTCGGTGATGATTTTATATCTCATTTGATAATCCTCCTTATTTGACAAATATATTATAAACCAAAGACGGGGAAACGATAGGTAGAAAGGATTTTTGCCGGCACCATATATAGAATATAATAATAAACATTATGTTCCTTTTGATAGATGAAAATGGTAAAATTGAACCCGACTGAAAGCGGGTTACGCTTTTTGTGTTGCTATTCTGAACAAGAAGAAGCGTTTTTACCAACAACAAAGGAGTACGAACATGAGTTTTTTAGACAAACTATTCATGGTTGACAAGAGAGCTTTCCATAAAATCGAAAAGAAAGCGAAGAGTGTCTTCCAGTATGAAGAAAGATTCAAGAACATGAGTGATGCGGAACTGAAGGGCATGACTCCGATTCTCAAGAAGAGACTTGCCGCCGGTGAAACCGTCGATGATATTCTTCCGGAAGCGTTTGCTACAGCAAGAGAAGCAGCAAGACGTGTTTTGCATCAGTTCCCATATCCTGTCCAGGTTTTCGGCTCCACCGTTTTGAACGAAGGCGATGTTGCTGAGATGAAGACCGGTGAAGGTAAGACCTTGACGGCAACCATGGCTGTTTATCTCAACGCTTTGGAAGGAAAAGGAACTCATGTCGTCACTGTAAACGAATATCTTGCCAGTCGTGACGCCGAATGGATGGGAAACGTTTATCGTTTCCTTGGACTTACGGTCGGATGCAACCTCAGAGAAAAATCCACTCAGGAAAAGCAGGAAGCGTATAAGTGCGATATCACATATACTACCAATTCAGAACTCGGTTTCGACTACCTTCGTGATAATATGGCCAAATCTGTTCAGAACAGAGTCCTTAGAGGCCTTCATTTTGCCATTGTCGATGAAGCAGACTCCATTTTGATTGATGAATCCAGAACTCCTCTTATCATTTCCGGTGGATCTGGTATCACTGCTTCTTCCTACATTGCTGCGGATACAGCTGTCAAGCGTCTCCGTCGCGGAACAAAGAACGAAGAAACCGGAGAAACAACCGGTGACTATGTCATCGATGTCGAAAAGAAGACTGCTTCTCTCACCAATCAGGGTATGAGGAAAATCGAAAAGATGTTCGGTATCGAGAACCTCTTCGATGCTCAGTGGCAGGACCTTACCCATCGTGTCCAGCAGGCTTTAAAGGCCAACTACATCATGAAGAAGGACATCGAATACATGGTCAAGGACAACGAAATCCTTCTCATCGATTCCTTCACTGGACGTGTCATGAAGGGAAGAGAATATTCCGATGGTCTCCAACAGGCTCTTGAGGCAAAGGAACATGTCGAAATCAAGCCGGAAACCGTCACATTGGCAACCATCACCTATCAGAACTTCTTCCGTCTTTATGACAAACTATCCGGTATGACCGGAACCGCCAAGACCGAAGAGGAAGAATTCCGTAAGGTCTATAACATGCGAGTTGTTCCGATTCCGACCAACCGTCCGATCCAGCGTATCGACGACAAAGATCTTATCTTCGGAAACGAAAAAGCCAAGTATCAGGCTATCGCCGAAGAAGTCAAGGAAAGACATGCCAAAGGGCAACCGATTCTTATCGGTACCCCTTCTGTCGAAAAGTCTGAAATCGTGGACAAGCTTCTCAACGAGATGAATATTCCGCATGAAGTCCTCAATGCCAAGAACAACGAAAGAGAAGCTCACATCATCGAACAAGCCGGTCAGAAGAATGCAGTTACCATTGCCACCAATATGGCAGGCCGTGGTACCGATATCAAACTCGGAGAAGGCGTCAAGGAACTCGGTGGTCTTGCCGTTCTTGCTACGGAAAGAAACGAATCCAGACGTATTGATAACCAGCTCAAAGGTCGTTCAGGCCGTCAGGGAGATCCGGGATATTCCCGTTTCTATGTTTCCTTCGAAGATGAACTCTTTGTCCGTTTTGCTTCTAAATCTACGAAGAACCTTTATGAGAAACTCGGAGACGATGCTTTGGAGTCCTCTATGATGTCCAATGCTATTACCACCGCTCAGAAGAGGGTCGAAGGCCAGAATTTCGATACCCGTAAACAGCTTCTCAACTATGATGATGTTCTTTCCCGTCAGAGAAAGATCATGTATGAAAGAAGAGATAAGATTCTCTATTCCAAGAGTGTCAGTGATACCATTCCTTCTTACTTCGATCTTGCTGCAAAACATATTGCCAAACAGGCTCTTGTCCAGAAGGATCAGGAACAGGTTGTCGATAGTAAGAAACTTACCGAGGTTGCCTGCAAGACATTGACTCTTGCTCCGGAAGAACTCGATCTCAAGGCATTGGAAGGTGCTTCCTATCAGGATGCCTATGAACTTCTTTCTGCCTATCTCCTTAAACTTTATAACGATCATTCCAAGGATTGGAAGGAAGATATGCGCAACTTTGCAGAGAAGACGGTTACTTTGGATTGTATCGACCGCCGTTGGACCAAACATATCGACCAGATGAGCAAACTCAGAGAAGCCATCTGGCTTAGATCCTATGCCCAGACTGATCCTCTTCAGGCTTATACCAATGAAGGATTCGATATGTTCAATACCATGAATGACAATATTGCTATTGATGCCGTCAGAACGCTTCTCCATGTTCAGTTCAGAGCTCAGCCGCAGACCAAGGTGGCTCCGATGAAGGAAACTCCGGTTGCTCCTCAGAAACCGGCTGAAGAGAAGAAAGAAGAAGTAAAGCCGGCTGAAGAGAAGAAAGAAGAACAGCCAAAGGCAGAAGAAGCTAAAGCGGCTCCTGAAGAACCGAAGACTGAGGAAGCAACCACTTCCGTCGGTGTTGATGAAAACGGTCAGGAAATCGTCACCAACGTCAAACCGGATGATGACGGAATCGATCGCTCCAATCCGACATCCAAGATGAATTAGTTCTATAGACTATACAATATAAAGGAGGCCTTGCAATGAAAGAACTATTCGAACTCAACAACAGCTATGAAGCTTTACAATCTCGCTATGGTGAGTTGCAAGGCTGCCTGAATGTTGATGAATTGAAAAATACGGCATCTGAACTTTATAAGGAAACCGAAGATCCGGCTTTCTGGAAGAATCCATCCAAGGCCAAGGACATCAATCGGAAACTTGCCGATTGCAACCATAAGGTCGAAAAACTGGATAATTTCGAAAAGAAGCTTTCTTCGATCCGTGAATCCTTGGATTTTCTCAAAATCGAGAATGATGCCGATATCTTCCATGATGCCGATGAATCCCTTGTCGCCTTGACAAAGGAATTCGATGAATTTGAAAAGGAACTTTTCTATTCCGGTGACTATGACCATCTCAATGCGATTCTGGAATTCCATCCAGGAGCCGGCGGAACTGAAGCTCATGACTGGGCTGGTATGCTTCTCAGAATGTATGAAAGATATTGTGACTTGGCCGGTTTTACCTTCAAGGTTTTGGATTTGATTCCTGGAGAAGAAGCTGGAATTTCTTCCTGTACTCTTTTGGTTCAAGGAAAAATGGCATTTGGAAATCTGCGCTCGGAAAACGGAGTACATCGATTGGTTAGAAATTCTCCGTTTGATGCAGATGGTGCAAGACACACGTCATTTGCTTCTGTCAGCGTCATTCCGGAAATCGATGATTCCATTGAAGTCGTCATTAATCCAAGTGATCTTAGAATCGATACGTACCACAGCTCCGGAGCCGGAGGACAAAATGTCAATAAGACCGAGTCGGCAGTCAGAATCACACATCTTCCTACCGGTATCGTTGTCTCCTGTCAGATTGAGAGAGATCAGCTTGCCAACAAGGAAACCTGTATGGCGGAACTGAAATCCAAGCTCTTCCAGCTTGAACTCAAGAAGAGAGAGGAAGAACTTGCCAAAGTTTCAGGCGTCAAGAAAGACATCTCTTTCTCAAGCCAGATTCGTTCCTATGTCTTCTCTCCGTATCAGCTTGTCAAAGATCACAGAAGCGAGTATTCAGAAAACACCATCACACCTGTGATGGACGGACATATCCAGAATTTCATCGATGCCTATCTTAGATGGGATTTCAAGAGAACACATCAGGTGAAGAAATAAGGAGTCTATATGAAGGAAAAGGTGAAAAACGTTTGGTCGAAAGCAATCAAGACCATCAGACACGAATTCACCAGTGAACCTCCGAAGAAAATGTTGAAAAACATGGCACTGGTGATAATCGGTGCTTTTCTTTTGGCATTGGGAACCGAGTTCTTCTTTGTTCCTCTGAACATCATTGGAGGTGGGGTCTCTTCTCTTGCCATGATTCTTCATTCGCTGCCTGGTTTCGATGTGATTTCCGTTGAAACCTATATTCTGATTATAAACTGGGGATTCTTCTTTATCGGACTTCTTGCCTTGGGACTGAAATATTCTCTCAAGACGCTTGTTGTTTCTGTTGCCTATCCTCTTTTTATTCTTCTTATCGATTGGATTATCGACTCCGTCTCCCAGAATTTCTTCAATATCAATGTATCCATGGTCGATGGATTCACGATGGGAAATGTCGTCATCGATAAAAACGGGGCGATGGTCATCTCTTATCTTGTCGGGGCCGTACTTGGTGCATTCCTAAACGGGGTCGGAGTTGCTTTGGCTCTGTCTGGTGGAGGATCATCTGGTGGTACGGATGTCATAGTCCTATTACTGCATAAGTATCTTCATATTAATGTCGGAACGGGATCATTTCTCTCCGATTTCACCATCATCATGATCGGATTCTTCGTAAATTCCATGAACATCCTTCCAACCCTAGTCGGTGTGATGGCAGCCTTCCTATTGTCTGTGACACTGGACAAAGTCTATCTAAGCCGTTCTCAGTACTATATGGCATTCATCGTCAGCAAGAAGTGGAAGGAAATCAACAAGTATATCCTTGACGAAGTAGGAAGAGGAACAACGTTCATCAAAGCACAGGGTGGTTTCTCCGGAAATGAGACGATGCTTCTTGAAGTCTGTTTCGATCAACATGACTATTCCCAGATTGAATCCATCATCAACAAAATCGATCCAAGTGCATTTGTCAGCGTGATGAGGACTCAGGAAATCGTAGGATACGGATTCACAAGAGATACCGAAGAAGTCGAAGCCAAAGACCTTGCCTTGTCTCCGGATGAAGTCGAGAGAATCCTTCTTCAGGCAAAGAAGAAAAAAGAAAAGAAACTGGAAGAACAGATCAAGGAGGATCAACATGAATGAACAACTGATCGAAAAATATGCCGAGCTGATTGTCAAGGTCGGAGCCAATGTCCAAAAAGGACAGTATGTCATCATCCGTACCGGTGTATTCGAAGAAGAATTTGCCTCAATCGTTGCCCGTAAGTGCTACGAAGCAGGAGCCAAACGTGTTTTCGTCAAATGGCAGTCGAGTGTTATCGACAGCATCGACTACAGGTATGGAAGCGAAGACGATCTCAAACATGTCTTTGCCTTCGAAGAAGCAGAAGCCAAATTCTCGATGGATGAACGTCCGGTTTTGATTTGGCTGGACGGAGATGATCCGGATGGTCTAAAAGGAGTCGATGCCAACAAAGTGGCCAGAATCCGCCAGGCAAGATATCTGGTTACCGGAAAGTACAGGGAAGCAAGCGAGAACCATCATTCCTGGTGTATTGCCGGCGTTCCTTCGCTTCCGTGGGCGAGAAAAGTCTTCCCCGGTCTTGATGACAGCGAGGCAATGGAGAAGCTTTGGGAAGCTATCCTGAAGACTTCAAGAGCCTATGATGGAAACGGAATCGAAAACTGGAAGAAACATGATGCTGATTTGAAGATGAGATGCAAATATCTCAATTCACTCAGACTTAGGAAACTGATCTACAAGTCCTCCAATGGAACCGACTTCCAAGTTGGACTGATTCCGGGAGTCAAGTTTGCCGGTGGAGACGAAAAGACCATCGAAGGCCAGGTCTATTCTCCAAACATTCCTTCGGAAGAATGCTTCACTTCTCCTAGAAAAGGAGAAGCCGAAGGGATTGTCTATGCCACGAAGCCGCTTTCTTATCAAGGTCAGCTGATTGAAGATTTCTCTGTCCGCTTCCATGAAGGAAAAGCCGTCGAAGTCCATGCCAGACAGGGCGAGGATGCACTAAGATCCATACTGACTTTGGATCAAGGATCAAGTTATCTTGGGGAATGCGCTCTTGTTCCCTATCATTCACCGATCAATGAGACCGGACTTCTCTTCTTCAACACCTTATTTGACGAAAATGCCGCCTGTCATCTTGCTCTGGGAACCGGATTCCCGGAACTCTATCCGGATTTCGAAAAATATACGGATGAGCAGATCCGCAGCTTCGGTATCAACAAATCCCTGAGCCATGTCGATTTCATGATCGGAAGTAAAGACATGGAAATCAGAGGAATTACAGAAGACGGAAAAGAAGTGAAGATTTTCTATAAAGGAGATTGGGCATTCTAAAAAAACTAAATCGGTTCCTTCTCAATTAAGACGGAACCGATTTTCTTTTAGTCCTCGATATTCAGAATTCTATTCAATTCATCAAAAAGTTCTTTTTCATTCTTGTACGGATGAATGTGGAAATAGGAATCTCCAGTCAGCATTGCAGAAAGTGCACTTCGTGTCGTATCGAAGAAGATGTGTACTTCCTTGTTATGGTTTTCACTGTAGCAAAGCTCGTATCCGACACCCAATGATGGGGTCGTGCATTCTGCAATGACGATATCTGCTTTTTTCAGCCACCCCGTATCCTGAAGATAAATATCTCTGTCGGTCTGCTTTTCTTCGATTTTGTCGATGTCTTTTCTTCCGATGTGCTCGGTTAGGACCTTATGCTTCCTTTTCATATAGGAGATGATTCTCTGATAAAGATCACAATCCTGATACCCGCCTCGGATACTTCCGCAGAAATAAATGTTCATAATTTCTCCTTTTTGAATGAAACAGACGTCTTCGTCTCTTATCCAGTACAATCCAAAACCGATCCAAACGATAAAATCTTGCTTTTTGGAATGCCATTTGAGACAATGTGCGTTCACAAAACATATCTTTAATGACTATCGAGATGAATTAAGTACAATTGCTGATGATTCGAGTTCAATGTTTACCGTGGCATACATCTAACAGGAGGGAAGAGACGATGAAGCGTTTCAAGAAGATTTTGTCTATGCTTACGCAGGTGAGTCCTGATTTTATCTACACGGCATTCTTGCTGAGCAATGATTCCAATCTTATTTAAATTGGAATGGATTGAATAAAACAGAACGGACTGATTCACAAATTAGAATGAAGCGGTTTTTTGTTTCTAGAAAAGTTTCTGACAGACCTCTTTCAAAGAAGAAATCGAAGCGTTCAGCTCTTCTCTTTCTTTTTCGTTTGTCTTGATAACCTCGACTTTGTCGATACCTTTCTTGTTCAAAACGCAGGGGAGAGAATAGGCAACATCCTCCGTTTCCATCACATGGCTGACGGGAAGGATTGCGTTTTCGTTTTCGAAGATGGCATTCACGATGCGGTAGACGCTTGCCGCAATGCCATAGCTTGTATTCCCTTTTCCGCTGACGATGTCCCAGCCTGCCTGGTTTGTCTTGTCGACGATTTCTTTTTTCTCTTCTTCGTCAAGTCCGACTTTCTTCTCGTTCAGAACCATGGCATTGGAGAAGATTCCTGCGCTTGTCTTGCCATGCTCGCCTAACATCATGACATCCATGATGTCGGATACTGGAACGTTCTTTTCTTTTGATAAAATCGAATAAAGCCTTGCCGTATCAAGAAGAGTACCTGTTCCGATTACCCTGCTCCGTTCTAACCCAGTCATTTTATAGGCATAGTAAGTCATGACATCTACAGGATTGGATACAACGATGAGATAACCGTCAAAACCACTTTTCTTTATTGAGGAAAGGATACCGGTAAGAATCCGTTTTGTCGGTTCCAGCATAGACAAACGGTCGTTGGTTCCTGGTGTAGAGCTTGCTGCGGCTGTCAGGATGATGAATGTTGAGTCTTTGTAGTCATTTTCGTTTCCCGGACGGATGGAGGCCGTGCTATTTAAAATCACTGCGGCATGTTCCATGTCCAGACTATCTGCCTTGGCTTTTCCTTCGTTTTTGTCGATCAAAACGATTTCGTCACCGAATCCCTTCAAAAGCAAAGTCAGTGCAATGCTTGAGCCGACGTTTCCGTCACCGACGATTGTGATCTTGTTTTTCATAATGGCCTCCGTTTCAAAACTGAATATATCCTATCATAGAGAAAAAGAAAAGCAGGAAAAAATCTCAGCTTTTTCTCTGTGGCTTTTCAAAACCCTACTTGTGGTACAATATATTTCTATGGCATTAGATAACATTACATTAGATATCATCACCGAAAAACTGAAATCGGAATTAGAAGGAACACGTTTTTCCAATCCGATGTTTCTGGGCGGATTCGATTACGGATTTCCATATGGGGAAGTAAGAAGCGATGACAAAAAAGGCAGGCATGGAACCTTTGTCTTTTCTCTAAATCCGACCAATCCTTTCCTCTGCTATTCTTATGACCGTTTTACAAAGGTGAATGACAATTCTCCCTTTTTCAACGGACTTAGAAAATTGGCATTAGCAACTGTGACGAAAGTGGAGAAAATCCAAGGAGAACGAATCATTCTGATTCATCTCAAGGCAAATCCGAACGATTTGACGGAAATCAATACCGGATACGATCTGATCATCGAGATGTTTCCGAACCATCCCAATGTTCTGACTGTCGCTTACCCTTATGGAAAAATCGTCTCCCTCTATAAAGAAAGGACGAATCTGGAGAAAGGACTTTTCATCGCAAGGAACACAACCTATTCCATGCCTTCTCCCCGTGAAAAACTTCCGTTGGATGTTTCCTCTCTGGAAGAGACCAAACCATATCTCAACAACAACCTCTTCAAACATCTGACCCGATATGTCCAGGACAAGAAAATCCCGTTATCCAAAGCCGTGGAAGAACTGATGACATCCAAGGATATCTATATTCACGGGAAGGAAATCCTTCCTCTTTCCTTCGGCTTGGAAGATATAAAGAAAGTCGGAATCGAAAACGTTTATTCTACCCTTGTCGAAGATCAGAAAGAACTGGCAAAGAAGGATAAGGAAAAAGAACTCCTTGCCTTGATTGAAAAAGCAATCAAAGTCAATGAGAAGAAACTTATCAATCTCAACATGGATCTTGAAGAAGCGAAAGAACATATGGTTTATCTTGAATGGGGACAGGAAATCTATCTTTACCAAGGTGAAATTAAAAAAGGAGATACCTTATTAGAAAAGGATGGTTATTCCATTCCGCTCGATCCACGATTTGATGCGCCCAACAATGCCAACCGCTACTTCAAACGATACCAGAAAGCAAAATCGGCTATTCAGATTCTTCAAAAACTCATCGTTAAAGCCAAGGAAGATCATGAATATCTTCTGAAAAAACAGCTTGAAGCCGGGGACGGAACCCCAAGAGATATCATGGAACTCAAAAGCGAACTTCTAGAAGAAGGATATATCAAAGAGGCCCAGGGAAAAAAGAACAACATCAAGAAAGTCAACCATCGAAAAGCCTATGAACCTCATTATCTTAAGGTGCTAGGTGGCAAAATCGGTTTTGGCATGAATGGACTACAAAATGAAGAGCTCACGTTCAATGTGGCTACGAAAGATGATCTGTTCATTCATGTGAAGGACTATCCAGGAAGCCATATCGTCGTTTTGGAAGGAAAAGATAATCAGGATGTCGTTGAACTGGCAATGGAACTTGCTCTTTACCTCTCTCATCTGGATAGCGGAGAGGTCTATCTTGCTAAGAGAAAATATGTAAAAAAGAATCAAAATCGAATCGGATTGGTTAATATTCTCAAATATGAAATAAAAGTTGTTAAGTATATAAGACCTGAATCGATTGCTATTTTTAAGAAAGAGCTGAAAAACGGATGATTAATAAAATTAGTGTCACAAAAAAGTGGCACTTTTTTTGTGGTTATATAGAGAAAATAGAGATGTGTAATTGATTTCTGCTGAGGCAAAGTAAGATTGAAATTATACCCTTATTTAAAAAATTGCGAAAAAAGAAAAATGTTTTTTTCATAACGCTTGTATTCTTTCTTTAGGCGTAAAATTTCGATGCCTAGTGCAAAAATAAGAGGAAACAACTTTATAAGAAATTTTTCCCATTTCCAAAAATGACTCAGAAAAATGAAAATTCGAGATTTTTGTGATATATTGTCGCTGTTAGCAGCCTTGCTAGCTTAGTGATAAAACTAAGGAGGAAAGAAATGACACCTGATCAGCAGAAGAAATCAGAGACGGAAGAAGACAAAGGAAAAGCCGAGACACCCGCCAGTGACTCGGCAAAGACCTCAGGATATAATCCCAGGACCAATGAAGATTATATACCAAAGGCGAAGAGCCGTGCTCCGGATTCGGTCGGTATAGGCAGAGGAAGAACTTTTCATGAGGAGGATGCCTGACATGGGTTCGCGTGGTTCCGTGGCCAGAAACGGACATCAG
>ERZ808240.297-NODE-297-length-67582-cov-4.789551_pt1 | contig 67582 bp, 69 predicted proteins | sample MGYA00521084_ERZ808240 | MGnify/ENA primary metagenome ERZ808240 (study PRJEB31516, sample SAMN03275571) | gut metagenome | biome: mammalia-associated habitat; material: feces | host: Papio cynocephalus | place: Kenya | collected 2012-08-06 ...
TCATGATTATGGCAGATCTTATGAGGGAAATTACAATACCCTGTGAAATTGATTTTATGGCTGTTTCAAGTTACGGAAACGGAACTAAAACTTCCGGAGCAGTTAAAATCATAAAAGATCTTGACAGAAATATCGAAGGATATGACCTTCTTATCGTCGAGGATATTCTTGATTCGGGTAAGACTTTGAGCTATATTCAGGATATTCTGAGTGCCAGAAAGCCTAACAGTATCAGAATTTGCACGCTTTTTGACAAACCCGACCGCAGACAGGTTGACCTGACGGCGGAATACATAGGCACCGAGGTTCCCGATGAGTTTATTGTCGGCTACGGTCTTGATTATGCCGAGAAATACAGAAACCTGCCTTTTGTCGGTATACTTAAAGAGTATGTTTATTCTGAATAAATCCACTGCCGGAGGAAAAATTTTTGGAAAGTAAAAATAACAACTGGATGCGCTATCTCAGTTATCTTTTAATACCTCTTATTTTGATAGGCGCTTTTGCTCTGTATTCGAACAATGACCCTTCAAAGAGCAAAAAAGTTAAATATTATGAGATAGTCGAGCTTTTTAAAACAGATCAGATTGCGGAATATAACCTTAATCTTTCAAGCGGAACGCTCGAATATAAGACAAAGAATTCCGATGAAAAGAAAAAATATACCGTTCCGAGCGTTGATATATTTATTAATGATATTGATTCTTATGTTAAGAATTCGGACTCTATACAATATGACTACACTTCAGGTAAAGCCGGTTCGTGGCTTTTAAGTCTTCTGCCGACAGTGCTTCTGCTTGTCGCGCTGGGTGCATATATGTTCTTTATGTTCAGACGTATGAATTCATCCGTTATGAACGAAAATAACAGAACAATGAATTTCGGCAAGGTCAGATTAAACGACCAGGAGAAAAAATCGAAAACAACGTTTGAAGACGTTGCCGGTGCTGATGAGGAGAAAGAGGAGCTTTCCGAACTTGTTGAATTCTTAAAGGACCCCGGAAAGTATAATGCTTTGGGCGCAAGGATTCCCAAGGGTGTACTTTTAGTCGGCCCTCCGGGAACAGGTAAAACATTGCTTGCCCGTGCGGTTGCCGGTGAAGCAGACGCGCCGTTTTTCTCAATTTCGGGCTCGGATTTCGTAGAAATGTATGTCGGTGTCGGAGCTTCGAGAGTCAGAGACCTTTTCTCTCAGGCTAAAAAACATTCTCCGTCTATTATTTTCATAGATGAGATAGACGCAGTCGGCAGACACAGAGGCGCCGGTATGGGCGGCGGACATGACGAACGCGAACAGACGCTCAATCAGCTTCTTGTTGAAATGGACGGTTTCGGTATTAACGAAGGCGTTATTGTTATTGCAGCAACAAACAGACCTGACATTCTTGACCCGGCACTTCTTCGTCCCGGTCGTTTTGACAGACAGGTTACTGTCGGTTATCCCGATATAAAGGGTCGCTGTGATATACTCAGGGTTCACGCAAAAGGCAAACCGTTGAGTCCCGATGTAGACCTGAAAGTTATCGCACAGTCTACGGTAGGATTTACTGGCGCGGATCTTGAAAATCTTCTGAATGAAGCAGCATTGCTTGCCGCCAGACGCGGACTTAAAGCAATAACTATGAAGGAAATTGAAGAAGCGACAATAAAAGTCGTTGTCGGAACCGAAAAACGTTCGCATAAGGTTAACGAACACGATAAAAAGGTTACCGCTTATCACGAAGCGGGTCATGCGATTTCTTCATATTATCTTGATTCACAGGATCCCGTTCATCAGGTTTCGATTATCCCCAGAGGTATGGCGGGCGGATACACTCTCAATATGCCCAGAGAGGATAAGCTCTATAAATCAAAATCCAGCATGCTTGACGATATTGTTGTTCTGCTCGGAGGACGCGTTGCCGAGGCGGTTATTTTCAATGATATATCGACAGGCGCCTCCAACGATATCGAAAGAGCTTCCGATGAAGCGAGAAAGATGGTTACAAAATACGGTATGAGTGACAAACTCGGCCCCATCACGTTCGGTACCGGACATGACGAGGTATTTCTCGGTAAGGATTATAACAGCGTGCGCAATTATTCTGAGAACATTGCAGCTCAGATTGATACAGAAGTTGAAAAAATCATACTTGATTCGTATGAACGCTGTAATAAAATTCTTACAACTCATGTTGATAAACTTCATCTTGTTGCAAAGTATCTTATTGAAAATGAAAAAATCGATGAACAGGATTTTGCAGATCTTATGGCTGGTAAAGCCGTCGGAGAAAATGAAAAAAACGATGAAGTTTCCGCACCCGAAGTTATTGCGCAGCCTGAAAACGATGAATAAAAAATACAGCAGAGACGTAAAAATCTCTGCTGTTCTTTTTTACCACTTATTGTGAACCCGTTCGGCGAAAACAAGTTTATCTTTAATCGTAATAACAGTTCCGTCGTCAAGTATTGCGGTTCCGGACATCAATCCGAAAACCTGATGGGGCAGCATGCACATTATTTTTATATCGAGCGGAGCCTGACGGTCGATAATCGGTTTAAATGTCATCTCAAAACGTCCGTCGCTTGATGTAAATGTCCAGGGTTCTGTGTACAGATATTTATCTCCGTCTTTCGGAATATTAAATTTTATATCCTCAAGCTTATGCGATTTTCCGTTATAGAAAAGCATATTTTCGCTCGCCGCAGATGTATCTCCGAAGCCGTAACCTATATTAAATCCGAATGTACTTCCGTCGTCAAGGACTGTCTGACCGCTGCCCCAGTACCATGTGTTGTCGTATGTCCATACTCCGCGTCCCCAATCAAGAGTGCCGAGCGCATTATTTTCCGGAGTAAACTGCCATTCGATATCCCCGAATTTAACATAGCCTTTTGCCTTCATACAGTTTATTTTCTGGTTATAATAAAAGTGCTTATCTTTGTTGAACGGAGTTGCAATTACCATCGATTCCTCCGGAATGTCATAGAGAACTACATCAAAGATAAGAGGTTTTTTCGAATTACAGTAATTGTCGTATTTTCCGAACAGATGACGCGTTTTAGAATCGTTATTGAATGTCATTTCGGCGGTGCCGACTTTTGCCGAGATGTTTCCTGATTCACTTGTAGAAGGAAGATTAAGTTTACCGAGGGGGAGAAGCCCGATTTCGGAATCGTTCATCTGCATGGGTTTATCCCCGAACGAGAGAAGCGATATACTCAGACAGCTAACATAACCTGCATCAGAAATAGTCAGACATAGACCGTAATCCTGAGTGCCTATGTAATAATAATCCCACTCTTTTATCCTCATTTTACCCGCCTTGATATCACGGCGGTCATAATCCCATAATAGTTTTTTAGCAAATCCCGGATTATTTATATTTCCGTTTTCGTCAAGCAATTTTTCTCTTTTTGTAATCTCATTTTGCATAAAAACACCCCGTATGTATTTCTTTATATAAATATAACATAAATCATATAAAAAAACAACTTGATATATAAAAATATACCAAGCTGTTTTTTTTATTCGGTTTTATCTGTTTTTTACCTTGAATTCGTACCCGCATGACGGGCATCTCACCGTATGTTCACCCGGGACTTTCTTTAATTTAAGATTTGCACTGCAATTCGGGCATTTTTTGAAAACATCGGTTTTTCTGTATTTCCATTTATTTTTTAATAAGTTAAACGAAGACGTTACCTTGTATTTTAGTAAAAGATATTTTCTGTTTTCTTCCCGCCTTGCATCAATATTTTTAGAAAAAACTCTGCAAAAGGCATACACTAAAACAAATGTCGGGATTAAAACGATAAGTCTTCTTACCAAAACTCCGTTGAACGCAAAACCAATCATTGAAAATACAAAAAGTAGAATACAGTAGAGTATCATCAGAAATTTATACAGGCTGTCAATGCCGTATCTGTCCTGCATGAACTGTGCAATTTTTAACAGATATTTATTCACGAAAGAACCTCCAGTTTTGCGGAAACTCTCAGAACAAGACGTGCGTCTGCTGCGGTAATTTTTCCGTCTTTATTAACATCAGAAAGTTTCTTCTGCGCAGCGGTTAAGTCCGTTAATTTTGCGGTGTATCTTAACAATATTCTTGCGTCCGCCGCTGTTATTTTTCCGTTCATATCAATATCGCCGAGTTTTGCGTCGGGTTTTTCATTCGGGTCGTATTCCGTTCTTACATAAACGTTCTCTCCGCAGATTTTGCATACGCCTCGCTTTAATCCGACGGTTCCGTTCGCGTCGGGTTTTGTTATAACCGTCCAGTTGTCGCATTGATGTCCTGAACTCGGTATTACGTCAAACTCAATAATTTCACTGCAGCGTGAACATTTTACTTCATTTTTCCCGTTTTCCTCGCATGTCGCGTCAATCGTACTGTGTTCACCCTCGGTGTGATTGAGTACGGGAATTATTGCAGATCCGATTAACAGTTTGTTACAGTTATCGCAGTATACATCGTATTTGCCCTCTGCCGTACATGAAGCGGGCGTTACTTCTTTTAAAGTGTATTTATGTGAAACGTGTTCCGGCGAAATTTCTATCAGAACTTCGCCGCATTTTGTACAGATAATTTTTCCGTCGGCACCGACGGTGTTTTGCTGTGAATGACCTGTCGGAGGAATAAGTTTGTAACTTAAGACTTCGCCGGTTTTTTTATCTGCTTTTTTTATGCTGCCGTATTTTGTACACGACGCGGGGAAAATAGTTATCTTAAGATTATTTTCCTCGTACTCTGTCGGTTTTGTTATATCTGTATCCGGTTCAGGGTCGGGAATCGGTTTCGGTTCTGGAGTTGGTTTTTCATATCCGTTATACCCGTTTGATTTTATGTAGTAAGGATAGTTAAGATAACATATATTCAAGTCAACGTAACCGTTTATTCCGTCTACCGAACCTTTGTCTGAATACTGCCATAAATCAAATGCTCCGGAATAAGTGCATTTTGAAACATCCCACTGCGCTATCCACATAGGGCGGTTCGAAACGGCTTTTTCATTTAAATATGAATCAGCCCATGATTTACTGCAATAAATTCCGGCAAGATATCCGGCGTCCTCAATGACTTTGCAGAATGCGTCCGTAATATCACTGATAAGCGTTCTGCCGAGAGAACGCATGGATTCGTCCTCGACATCAAAATAAACAGGGAAGTCCATTTGATATCCGCCTTCGTTAAGCGTTTTAACGACAAATTCAGCTTCGGCCTTAGCGTCGTCAACGGTGTATGCAACGGTGTAGAAATAACAGCCCACCGGAACGGAATTTATCGCCGCCTGCTTGCAGTTTCTGTCGAATTTGCTGTCAAGGTGAATCGTCCTGGACTGAGAATATCTGACTCCTATTCTGATAATTGCACCCTGAATATTTTCATTTGCGACTTTTGCCCAGTCAATATCATCCTGCCATCCCGAAACATCAATTAAGTTCCATTTTACGTTAAGGTCGGTATTGTCCGGCTGTGTATTCTCGGTTGGGGGCAGTTCGCTGTAGTATGACGCATATTCAAGACAGATCCATCCGTTTTTATCTGCATATTTTGTATATCCCCAGCCTCCGGAAACAGCTGAAACGGTTACAATGGTTCCGTTCGGAATTACAATCGGATTAGAATTTGCATCAAGCACCTTAGCATTTTCCGCTGACGGTCCGTTTCTGAAATTAACGGCGGTCACAGTTTTGTATCTTCCCGTAACGTAGGGAGTTATCGAAGCGTAATTAGGAGAAGCATATCCGAGAATTAACGTGTTATTAATATCATATGTCATAAGCGTTACGGCTGAATTAACATCGCCGAAAACAGCTTCAATTTTCGAATTAGAACACGAGACAACTATGCCGGCGTTAGAGCATTTTGAAAAATCACCGGTTGATGTTGTTATAAAAATCAAATCTCCTGTTTTGGGTGTATAATCTCCGCCCAGCACAGCAGAATACTTTACCGTACCGGCGTCCTCAAATCTGCCTAAAAGAGACTCGAGGGTGCCTTTATACGAAAGTATGCTTGACGGCACACCCGACTGTTCAGCGCACCATGCGACAAAAGAAGCGCTCGCGCTGCCCGAATCATTTGTAAAACGTTTTATGTATTTATTATCGTTTCCCGAAGCCGTATATCCTACCTGAGTCTTTGCGACAGATACGATATCCTCGGCATAATTACCCGTATTTTTATGAGTATTTTGATGATCGGCTGAGGCGCAGAAGGAAAATGCCGATATAAAAAGAAAAATGCTCATCAGCACAGAAAGTATTTTTTTCAATTGCGAGACCTCCGAAAAAACGGCATCAGAGCTCATAAATGCCCGATTCCAAAATAACAAACTGAGAATTTAATATACGAAAGTATTTAAGTACAGGTTCGTCAAACGTCATATAATCGCTGACGTTGAATGTCTTTTTGTTTATTGTTCTGATTGAATTATTACCGCTGTCGCAGATAAATATATTTTCGTCGTCTGCAAAAAGAGAAACAGGACGGCTGAAGGACGTGTTATTGTCTCCGCCGATTCTCATGACGAATTTATTTAAAGTAAGACTGTATTCCGCGACGGCTTTTCTTGCGGGGACACAGCACCATACATTTCCCGAATCATAGACTAAATCTCTGCACGGAGCGTCGTTATAATAAATATCCCCGGTCCATACGAGTTTTCCTTTTTCATTGAATACTCCCATTTCGCCCGTGGGGTAAAGTATAACGGTAGTTCCGTTTGAAAGTCTGACGGAGTCACAGGATATGTAATCGCCGAGCTGAGAAACAATTTCCTCAAAATTGGTTCCGAATTTATTTAAAAAGTATGACCCCTTCGTAACTGCAGTAAGTTCGCCCGAAATTACGTCGTAGTGCATAAAAATAATTTTTGAAGACCCATCGGGCATCTTTTTATTTCCCGCAAAAATAATGCCCTTCGGAAGCGGTATTACATCTATAAAATCGAATTTAACTATTTTATTCATCGTTATCCCCGGCCTTGGAGTTAGTAATATTAAAGCATAAAGTCATTAGACTGTCGTTAAGATGTACGTTTTCGCTGACGGCGCTCGGAAAATCAGCGTTAATATTATAATGACTGAAATTCCAAAAACAATTGATGTTGTTATCCTCGAGCTTTTTTACAACTGACTTACCGACACCCTCTGGAATACATAGAACTGCGGCTGCCGGTTTGTACAGTTCACAGAAAGAATCTATCTTATTAAAGTCATTTATTATAATTCCGCCGATATTTCTCCCGATAAGGCTTTGATCCGTGTCGAAAATTCCGCACAGATCAAAACCTTTTTTCGTGAAATCAAAATGCGTGGCTATCGCTCTACCAAGGTTTCCGGCACCGACAAGAATTGCTTTATACTGGCGGTTGATTCCTATTATCCTGCCTATTTCAGCTCTGAGCTGATCGACGTTATATCCGTAACCCTGCTGTCCGAATCCGCCGAAGCAGTTAAAGTCCTGACGGATTTGAGAAGCCGTAAGTCCCATTTTTACCGACAGCTCGGAGGATGAAATTCTTTTAATTCCTTCATCCGAGAGCATGCCGAGGAACCTGTAATAGCGGGGAAGCCTTGATACAACCGATTTGGAAACATGGTAGTCGTTTTTCATTTTATTACCTTCATTCTGACATTGAGCAGTGTATAGAATAAATCAGAGAGACGCAAGAGTATCCATTACGTACTGACCGAATTCACGGCATGAAGCTCCGTCCTCGCGTCCGGTTATAACAAGTTTCTTTTCTTCGATCATGCAGATATCAAGTGCCCTTTCGAGTTTGTCTGCCTGTTCCTGTTTGCCGATATGAGACAGAAGCATAACCGATGCTCTGAGCATTGAACAGGGGTCTGCATACTGGGCTCTGCCTTCCTTAACCATTCTGGGGGCAGAACCATGAATTGCCTCAAACATAGCATATTTCTTGCCGATATTTGCGCTTCCCGCGGTGCCGACGCCTCCCTGGAATTCGGCAGCCTCGTCGGTTATGATATCGCCGTAGAGATTAGGCAGAACGAATACTTTGAAATCACGGCGTCTTTTCGGGTCGATAAGCTTTGCCGTCGTGATATCTATGTACCATTCGTCTGTCGTTATATCGGGATATTCTTCGCCGATTTTCTTACAAAGACTGAGGAACTTTCCGTCGGTTGTTTTGATAACGTTAGCCTTTTGAATAATGGAAACTCTGTCCTTTTTATTGTTCTTTGCAAATTCGTAAGCAAGTCTTGCTATTCTTTCAGAGCCTTCCGTAGTAGTTACAACAAAATCAACGGCAAGATCGTCATCTACATTAACGCCCTTGCTTCCGACTGCATAAGCGCCCTCTGTGTTCTCGCGGAAGAATGTCCAGTCGATACCCTCCTCGGGAATTTTTACGGGACGAACGTTTGCAAACAAATCAAGAGCTTTTCTCATCGCAACGTTTGCGCTTTCAATATTGGGAAGACCGTCGCCCGCCTGAGGGGTGGTGGTGGGTCCCTTAAGAATTACGGGGCACTGTTTCAGTTCGGCAAGCACGTCGTCGGGAATTGCCTTCATGTGTTTTACTCTGTTTTCGATAGTAAGACCGTCGATATATTTAAACTTAATTTTTCCGTTTTCAACATCGTCCTTAAGAAGATACTGAAGAACCGTTGCGGCTTCTTTTGTTATCGTGGGACCTATTCCGTCTCCGCCGCAAACTCCGATTGTAAGTTTGTCAAGTTTTGAATAATCGATAAATTCCTTATCCGCCTTGATTTTGTCCGAACGTTCGGACTGCTCTCTCAGAAGAGCTTCGAATTTTTCGACGGCGGATTTGAGCTGTTCCTCTGTCATAAATAAACTGTCCTTTCGATTTATAAATTACTTGCCCGATGTAAAGTTGAGAAGTCCGCCGGCAAGAAGCATGTCCTTTTGTCTTTGCGAAAAATCGGAAATCATTAAGTATTCTTCGCCTTTTGTTTCATTATAAAGAATGATATCCCTATTTTCGGCAATAGATTCTTTAACATTTTTAAGCGTAACCTTATCAAACTTGTCTATTTTGTCGTAATCTTCGGGATTTTTAAACGTCATGGGGATAATGCCGGAGTTTATAAGGTTTGCCTTATGAAGTCTTGCAAATGACTTTGCCGCAACGGCTCTTATGCCGAGATAGAGCGGAACGAGAGCCGCGTGTTCTCTCGACGATCCCTGACCGTAGTTGCTTCCTCCGACAATAATTCCGCCGCCGAGCTTTTTGCAGTTTGCAGAAAACTCGGGATCGCACTGCTCGAAGCAGAACTGCGAAAGATGCGGGATATTGGAACGATAGGGGAGTATCTTTGCACCGGCAGGCATAATATGGTCTGTAGTGATATTATCGCCGACTTTAAGAGTGACCTGAGTTGAAATGCTGTCCTCGAGAGGTTTTCCTACAGGAACATTTTTAATATTGGGGCCGTATTTGATTTCAACATCAGCCGATTCCTCAACGCTTGCAGGCATTTCAATCATATTATCGTTTATAAGGAAATGTTCGGGAATTTTAAACTCAGGCATATCGCCGAGAACTTTTACGGGATTTGTAAGCTTTCCGGCAATTGCGGAAACTGCGGCGACTTCGGGTGAAACAAGATATATTCCGGCATCTGCCGTTCCGCTTCTTCCCTCAAAGTTTCTGTTAAACGTTCTTAAGGAAATACCCTTTGAATTGGGCGACTGTCCCATGCCGATACACGGACCGCATGCACTCTCGAGAATTCTTGCACCGGCGTCAATCATATCGGCGAGCGCGCCGTTTTCTGCAAGCATTGTAAGAACCTGTTTTGAACCGGGGGCAATTGCAAGACTTACATTTTCTGCAACTTTTCTGCCCTTAAGTATATAAGCGACTTTCATCATATCGGTAAATGACGAGTTGGTGCATGAGCCGATACATACCTGGTCTATGTCAATTTCGCCGATTTCGTCAACGTTTTTGACATTATCGGGCATGTGGGGCATCGCCGCCATGGGCATGAGAGAGGAAAGGTCTATCGTCATTTCTTCGTCGTAAACTGCGTCGGGATCGGCTTTAAGTTCAATCCAATCTTTCTCTCTGCCCTGAGCTTTAAGAAATTCTTTTGTCGTCTCGTCAGACGGAAAAACCGACGTTGTTGCTCCGAGTTCGGCACCCATGTTGGTTACGGTTGCTCTCTCGGGAACAGAAAGAGTTTTAACGCCCTCGCCTGTATATTCAATGATTTTTCCGACGCCTCCCTTAACGGACATTCGTCTGAGAACTTCGAGAATAATGTCCTTTGCCGCGACCCATGAATTAAGATGTCCGGTCAGATTTACTTTTACGACTTTAGGCATCGTGATATAATATGTTCCGCCTCCCATTGCGACTGCAACGTCGAGACCGCCTGCACCCATTGCCAGCATTCCGATTCCGCCTCCGGTAGGTGTATGACTGTCGGAGCCGAGAAGCGTTTTTCCCGGCTTGCCGAAACGCTCGAGATGCACCTGATGGCAGATTCCGTTGCCGGGACGTGAAAATCTGATTCCTCTTTTTTTAGCTACGGACTGGATGAATCTATGATCATCCGCATTCATGAATCCGTTCTGAAGCGTGTTATGGTCTATGTATGCTACGGAAAGCTCCGTTTTAACTCTGTTAATTCCCATAGCCTCAAACTGAAGGTAAGCCATGGTTCCTGTTGCGTCCTGCGTAAGAGTTTGGTCAATTTGCAAACCTATTTCGCTTCCCGCGGTCATTTCGCCGCTGACAAGATGTGCTTTTATCAGCTTTTGTGCGATATTGTAACCCATTATTTTCTCCCCTTTAAAATATTTATATGTTATTATATAATTTTTTTTAATATATGTCAACATAACATGTTTAAATTGAAATTAATTTAAAATCAGTTAATTTAAGTGTTTTTAAATATAATTGTTGATTTTATACAAAAAATATGATAAAATTAATCAAACCAAAAATTGAAGGAAAGTGTGATACACAAATGGCAGAAAAAAAAGCCGCGGCGGCAGCTGCTCTTGCCTCGGCGGGGGCACTGTTAGCAGCTAATACCGTTCGGGCAATTAAATTCAAACCCGAAAAGAAAGAATATCCTCCTCTCGAAAGAGAAAAAGTAAATGTTGACAAATTTATAAAGAATCTTTCGGACGCAATAAAATTTAAAACGATTTCAAATAATGACCCTGAAAAAGTCGACTGGAATGAGTTTAAACGTTTTCATGAATTCTTAAAAGAGAGATATCCGCATATTTTTTCAGTATTAAAAATTGAAGTCGTATCAAGAGCAAGTCTGCTCATGCGCTGGGAGGGTAAGAACCCAACGCTGGACCCGATAGCTTTACTCGGACATCAGGATGTCGTACCGATTTCCGACGGAACGCTTGAGGACTGGAAGCATCCTCCTTTCGACGGTGAAGTTGCAGACGGTTTTATATGGGGCAGGGGTGCTCTTGATATGAAAAACCACGTTATCGGAGTTTTGGAAGCTGTCGAAACCCTTCTTGAGGAAGACTTTGAGCCCGAGCGTGACGTATATGTTCTTCTCGGACATAATGAAGAAACCGTTGCAACAAAAGAGTCCGGAGCTGACGCAATGGCGGCTCTTTTAAAAGAACGCGGAGTTCATCTTGACTGTATAATTGACGAGGGAGGAGCTATTCTTCCCGTAAATGTTCCGCATTTGATGAATCTTAATCTCGCCGGCGTAGGCATAGGTGAAAAGGGATATGCGGATTTTAAGATTTCTCTAAGAACAAAAGGCGGACATTCCGCTCAGCCTCCCAAACATACAGCTGTAGGAAAGATGGCTGACGTCATAAAGGACATAGAGTCTCATCAGTTTAAGGCTCATCTTAATCCTTTTATGATAGATTTATTCACAAGAATAGGACAGAATATGTCTTTCCCCGGACGTTTCGTCGCTTGTAACATTAATTATATGAAACCGCTCATTACTAAAGTTATGACGTTTATTCCGCCGGCAGCTTCAATGATACGTACAACGACGGGCGTTACTCAGATGTTCGGTTCGCCTCAGGCTAATGTTCTGCCTCAGAAAGCGTCGATTGTCGTTAATTTCAGAATTATGCCCGGTCAGTCTATTGCCGATGTTGAAAAACATCTTCATAAAGTTATCAGAAATAAAAATGTTGAAATTAAACTTCTCGGAGGCAAGGAGCCTTCACATCTTTCCGGTACGGACTCAAGGGCATTTCATGCTATTGAAGAAATCTGTAAACGTATGAACAACAATAATCTTGTTGCGCCGTATCTTGTTATGGGCGGTACCGATGCGTACAGATACGAAGGTATTTGTGAGAATGTGTACAGATATTCGCCGTTTATGGTCAATACTTCGCTTCTTCTTACAACGCACGGAACCAATGAGAGAATCCCCGTCGACTGCATGGAGGACGGAGTTGCATTCTTTAAAATGTATATCAGAACCTTATCGGCAGAATAATGCGGTAAGTTTTCGGATAAATAAAAAAACGGAGTGATATGTAAATGAAAAAAGCGCTGTCCCTTATTCTTTCCTTTTGTCTTATTTTGACAATCGGAATCATTCCCGCTTTTGCGGCAGACAAATCGGATATTAATCTGATTGTCGCTTCCGACCTTCACGTTTCGGAACAGACTGCATCGGCAGAAGATACGGATAATCCGTATGAATATTCGGCTTCTCATTCAAATCCCGCACTCAGCCTTGAGTCAAAGGCGATTTTTGCAAGTTTTCTTGAAAAAGCGTCTTCGTCGGGCGCAGATTATCTCTTTATTTCGGGCGACCTTGTCAATAAAGGTACGATTGCTGAGCATCTGTACATGACAGAGGCTTTAAAAGCATTCGAGGATAAGACCGGAATAAAGGTTCTTGTTATCAACGGAAACCATGATATTTATACGACCGAGTCCGACGGAGTTAATGCGGCTCCCTCTGATTTTAAAAACATTTACGCTTCTTTCGGATACTCAGGTGCCGTCGCTTCCGACCCCGATTCGTGTTCGTACGTTTATGATTTAAAATCAGGCTACAGACTTATCGCAATTGATACGTGCAATTACAAATCCAATGCCGATGCTCTTACAAAAGAGCGCGTCTCCTGGGTTAAGACCCAGCTTGAACAGGCTAAAAAAGACGGTAAAAAAGTTATTACAATGACCCACCATGCAATTACTGAGCATTTTGCCTATCAGAAGAAGGTAACTCCCAATCACATTATTAATTCATATGAGAGCTTCCCCGAGCTTCTTGCAGATAACGGAGTTGTTTATAATTTCTCCGGACATGTTCACATTAACGATATTGTTAAATATACATCCGTTAATATGAATTCTGTTTACGATGTTCAGACAACGTCTCTTTCCATGTATCCCGTCGCTTACAGAAACGTTAAATTCAGCGATTCATCGGTTGATTTTAAGACGGAATATATCACGGATATCGACACGTCGCTTGTTTCATCGGGCGCAAACGAAGCCTCGCTTAAAGCTATGAAAGATGATTTTGTCTCCTATTCATACGGCTGTTTCGAAGCCGGCGTTTCCTCCATTGTTTATAAGAGACTTGCTTCTCCCGCGTCTATTGCTTCAAAAGTCGGTGAAGAGGGAAGCGCGGAATACAAGGCGGTATATAAACTCATAAGCAAACTTTCCGGTATTTTCTATTCGCCTATTTATAAAACAGATGAAAAGACAGAGGGCGAGAGCTTTGAATCTCTCGGTGAAAAATACGGATTTACTGTAACAGCTTCTGATTATAAGACTTACAATGAGCTTATCGCTAAGTTCGTTGCCGGATTCTATGAGGGCGACGAGAATTACGACGCAAACAGCGTTGAAATGAAAGTTGTAAAAGACTGTCTTAAAATCGGAATTGCATATGCTCTTGACGGTGAGGATGATATGACCGCAAGTGTGCTTGCGTCTCTCATTCAAAAAATTACGGGCAAGCAGATTCCCTCCGTCATCACGGATTATCTTGCGAAAAGCCTTAACATTTCCGATTACGCGTCATTATTTATCGATGAATATTTAGGACTCATTGTTGAGGAAATTACGGTTGACTGCTCTGTAGGCGATAATAATATTTCGCTTCCGTCATACAAAATCAGTTCTCCCGAATATAATAAATTCGCAAACTTCCTTGATAAAATTCTTGAAATTATAAGAAAGATTTTCTCTATTCTTCAGAACTTTTTCGGATAAATGATTTGGCTGTTTTATATCTCGGCTTTTATCGTATTTATTTCGCTTATTATCGGTTTGATTCGTTATGAAAAGAGCGGATATTATAAATCTTTGCATTTTGATTCTCACAGCGACATGATGAAGAACAAATATGTTCCGAATGAAGAAAAACGGATTAAAATTAATAAGCTGTTAAAAGAAGCCGACGATTATTACGAAAAATACAAGGATAAATGAAGAAAACCGCGAGGTCTTTTCGGGACTTAGCGGTTTTTGTATGCCGGTTAAAATTATTTATAGATTTTCTTTGCATATCTTAATGCCCGCCCATGCTTTAGGTCAGCCGGCATAAAAAGCTGGATTATCTCCGGGTTTTGTAAGCATATTTAAGTATGAATTACCTATAAAAAATTTTGCAAATGCTTTGTTCGGCTCGCCCTTTCCGAAAATATTAGAGTTGTCAAATTTTTTCATAAATAAAATTCTCCTTTGTTAATTTAATTATACAACTTAAAGTTAGGTTTAAGTCGATAGGTAAAATAAAAAATCCGTCGTTTTTGGACGGATTTTTTTTAATTAATTTTGAGATGAAATGACGTCTTTCATTGAATAGAGTCCGCTTTTTTTTCCTGCCATAAACGCTGCGGCGTCGAGCGCGCCGGATGCAAAAACGGTTTTTGACCTCGCAGAATGGGAGAATGTAATTATTTCATCCTCTCCGGCAAATATAACCTGATGCTCTCCGACAATATTTCCTCCGCGAACTGCATGCATGCCTATCTCTTTTTTATCGCGTTTCTGACGCCTGTCATGGCGGTCATAAACAAGCTCGGGTTTGTAATCAAGACCTTTTTCAATTGATTTCTCGAGCATTAACGCCGTTCCGCTGGGCGCGTCAAGTTTAAGATTATGGTGCGCCTCAATAATCTCTATGTCAAAATTTTTTCCGAGTATTTTAGCTGCCTGTTCACATATATCAGAGAGCAGATTTATACCAAGTGACATATTTGCACTGCGGAAAAGCGCGCAGTTTTTTGACGAGAAGTTAATTTCTTCAATTTGTTCATCCGAGTATCCGGTTGAACATAAAACAGCGGGAATATGAGTTTTATTAACGTATTCGAGCAGTCCTGCGAGGGCAGACGGATGTGAAAAGTCAATAATAACATCAAAGTTAACATTTACTTCATCAAACGAAGCAAAAACAGGGTAGTCAAGATTGTTATCTTCTTTCAAATCTACGCCCGCTGTGATTTCGAATCCCACACGCGAATCAACAAGTGCGGTTACTGTTCGGCCCATATGACCGCAGCATCCGGAAAGTAAAAGCTTAATCATTTTATTATTCATCCTTTAAACAGTCGATGTATTTTAAATGAGTCCGTGATTTTCTAGCGCCTTGCGCAGTCTTGCCTTATTTTCTTCACTGAGTGTACCGAGAGGCATTCTGCATCTGCCGACGTTGAATCCCATCATATTCATGGCTTCTTTTACGGGAATCGGGTTTACGTCGCAGAAAAGCGCCGTGCACAAATCCATATATTCAAGCTGTAATGCTGTCGCTTCGCCGGTTTTTCCTTCAAGATAGAATTGTGCAATATCGTGAGCGACCTCGGGAACTACATGCGAGAGAACGGATATAACGCCTTTTCCGCCGAGTGACATTATGGGAACAATCTGATCGTCGTTTCCGGAATATAAACTGAAATCCTTAGAACACAGCGCCGCAGTCTGTCCGATTGAAGAAATATTACCGCTGGCTTCTTTTATACCGACAATATTTTTATGCTTTGATATTTCAAATATAGTTTCCGGTTTCATCGTCATTCCGGTTCTGCCGGGAATATGATAGAGAATTATCGGAGTGTTTACCCTGTCGGCGATATAATTATAGTGCTCGATAATTCCGCTCTGCGACGTTTTATTGTAATAAGGCGTAACCATTAATAATGCGTCAGCTCCGGCTTTTTCGCATTCGTTTGCAAGACCGACGCAGTAGAATGTATCGTTGCTTCCGCAGCTTGCAATAACAGGCACTCTGCCGTTAACTGTTTTCACACAGTGATTGACAAGTTCAATGTGCTCAGGGACGCTTAATGTCGGAGCTTCGCCGGTGGTTCCGGCAACAACGACAGCGTCTGTTTTATGAGCAATCTGATACTCAACTATTTCGTCAAATTTGTCGTAATCGATTTTTTTCAAGTCCGGGGTAAACGGCGTAATTACCGCAACCGCTGCTCCCGTAAAAACAGGATTTGACATGATAAATCACCTTTCAATCAATTAAATTTCGGCTCTATATAACCCTCAGCGCAGAGAAGTTCGGCGAGAAGAACCGCGCCGCCTGCCGCTCCTCTGAGAGTGTTATGTGAAATGCATACGAATTTGTAATCATACTGGGTGTCTTCGCGAAGTCTGCCTGTTGAAATTGCCATTCCGCCCTCAAGGTCTCTGCAAAGTTTCGTCTGAGGCATATCATCCTCAGTATAATAATGTATAAACTGTTTCGGAGCCGAGGGAAGGTTAAGTTCCTGCGGTCTGCCCGAAAATTCAGACCATATTTTGAGTATTTCATCCTTAGTCGGCTTCTTCTTAAAATTAACAAAAACCGAGGCAAGATGACCGTCTGAAACGGGAACCCTTATGCACTGTGCCGTAAAATTCGGATTATCTGCAGGAATAATTTTTCCGTCCTTGATTTCACCCCAAATTTTAAGAGGTTCTTTCTCGCTTTTCTCTTCTTCTCCTCCGATATAGGGGATAACGTTGTCAACCATTTCGGGCCATCTTTCAAATGTTTTTCCCGCTCCTGAAATAGCCTGATATGTGCTTACAAGAACATCTTTTACGCCGAAATCCTTATCGAGAGGATAAAGCGCGGGAACATAACTTTGAAGCGAGCAGTTTGATTTAACGGCAATAAAGCCTCTCTTTGTCCCGAGTCTCTTTTTCTGAGCGTCAATAATTTTAATGTGTTCCGAATTAAGCTCGGGAATAACCATCGGCACGTCATCCGTGAATCGGTTTGCTGAGTTGTTCGAAACAACAGGACACTCGGCTTTGGCATATTTTTCTTCGAGAGCTCTGATTTGGTCTTTTTTCATATCTACTGCGCAGAATACAAAATCGACCGCCTGCGCAATTTTTTCTACGTCGTTATCTGCGTCCATTACGGTCATTTCGCCGATGTATTCGGGCATTTCCTTTTTCATAACCCATCTCGAACCGAGCGCGTCCTTATATTTCTTGCCAGCCGATCTCGGGGAAGCCGCAAGGACGGTGATATCAAACCACGGATGCGTGTCGAGAATCGTTATAAACCTCTGTCCGACCATACCCGTAGCGCCTATGATTCCTACTTTATATTTTTTCATGACCAAACCTCCAAAAAAACAAAAAAACTGTTGTAATTAATCGTGTTATGCAATATAATCATTAGGTAATGTTAAAAAAACCTGCATTAATGTATATATTATCATTAAAATAATACTTAGTCAACATTAACATGATATTTTTAAATAATTTGGTGAGAATATATGAAAAAAAGTGATTTTTATTTTGAACTTCCCGAAGAATTGATAGCCCAGCATCCCGCGCAGAAACGCGATATGTCGAGACTCCTTTGTCTCGGACGAAAGAGCGGTCAAATCGAGCATAAGCATTTTTATGATGTTATCGATTATTTAAAACCCGGAGACTGTCTTGTTCTTAATAATACGAAGGTTCTTCCCGCACGTCTTTACGGCATAAAAAAGACGGGGGCAAAAGTAGAGTTTTTGATGCTGAAAAATCTCGGAGACGACCGCTGGGAGGTCATAACCGGTCCCGGACGAAAGGCGAGAGAGGGAGACGAATTCGATTTCGGAAACGATATTCTTCATGCAAATGTTGAAAAAGTCCTAAATAACGGAAACCGAATCGCTCATTTTACGTATGCGGGTTCTAATATCTATGAAGTTCTCGACAAAATAGGCGAAATGCCTCTGCCTCATTATATAAAAGAAAAATTGACAGACAATGAAAGATATCAAACGGTTTATGCTAAAGATCCCGGTTCTGCCGCCGCACCTACTGCGGGACTTCATTTCACGCCGGAGCTCCTTGAGAAAATAAAAGAAAAAGGCGTAGATATAGCTTATGTTACGCTTCACGTCGGAATAGGTACGTTCAGACCGGTTAAAACGGAGAATATAGAAGAACATAAAATGCATACGGAGCACTACTATATCGATGCCGAAAACGCCGAAAAAATTAATAAGGCAAAATTAAGCGGGAACAGAATTATCGCAGTCGGAACAACATCGTGCAGAACGCTTGAATCGGCTTCATCACCTGAAGACGGAACTGTAAAAGAATGTACCGGCGATACCTGTATATTTATATATCCCGGATATAAATTTAAATGCATCGACGGTCTGATTACAAATTTCCATCTGCCCGAAAGTACGCTTATCATGCTTGTTTCCGCATTCTGCGGCAGAGAAAATACGCTTAACGCCTACAAAGTTGCGGTTGAGAATAAATACAGATTTTTCTCATTCGGAGATGCAATGCTCATATTATAATCAGAATGTATTTATGTTATATACATAATCTGATTGACTTTTTGTGTGTTTTGAGTTATTATTTGTTTAGACGGAGGCGATTAAAATGGCAAAAACAACTGCAAATATCAGCATTGATTCTGATGTAAAAATGCAAGCTCAGGAACTTTTTGCAGAGCTCGGATTAGATCTGTCGACTGCAATAGGAATATTTTTACGACAGGCAATACGCGAAAATGCAATACCTTTTGCAATTACAAGAGATATTCCGAATAATGAAACAAAAAAATCCATTGAAAATGTCAGAAATTCAACCGATTTAAGCAGAGGATTTAGTTCTGTACAGGAATTGATGGAGGATTTATATGCTGACAATTAAATATGAATCTGCTTTTAAGAAAGATTTTAAACGTATTATAAAACGCGGATATGACGTAAGACTGTTTGAAACTGTTGTTGAATTATTAGCCAACGGGCAGGATTTACCTCAAAAATACAGAGATCACTGCCTTGCAGGGGATTATAAGGATTTCAGAGAGTGTCATATTACCCCCGACTGGCTTTTGATTTACCGAATAGATAATAATGAGTTAGTATTATTTTTAACCAGAACCGACACTCGCAGCGATTTATTTTAACTGACTGATTAGGAGATATTTATGTACAAATTAATTAAAAACTGCGGTACGGCGCGTCTCGGAGAATTTGAAACCGTTCACGGTACTGTAAAAACACCGGGGTTTATGAATGTTGCAACGTGCGGTGCCATTAAGGGCGGACTTTCGGCTCAGGACTTAGAGGATATAAACTGCCAGGTTATGCTGTGCAATACTTATCATCTGCATGTAAGACCGGGCGACGACCTTATATACAGAATGGGCGGACTTCATAAATTTACGAACTGGAACGGACCTATCCTGACCGATTCGGGCGGATTTCAGGTATTTTCTCTTGCAAAACTTCGCAGAATTAAGGAAGAAGGCGTTTCTTTTCAGTCACATATAGACGGCAGACATATTTTTATGGGACCTGAGGAAAGTATGCAGATTCAGTCTCACCTGGGCTCTACGATAGCTATGGCGTTTGATGAATGCGTAGAGAACCCCGCTGCTTATGAATATGCAAAAAAATCATGCGAGAGAACGACCAGATGGCTTGAAAGATGCAAAAAAGAAATGGAACGTCTGAATTCTCTTGATGAAACGATTAATAAAAATCAGCTTCTTTTCGGTATTAATCAGGGATGCACTTTCGACGATTTGCGTGTTAAACATATGAAGGACATAGCATCGCTTGATCTTGACGGATATGCAATCGGCGGTCTTGCGGTGGGCGAACCTACGGAGGTTATGTATCACATTATCGAACAGGTTGAACCGTTTATGCCGAAAAATAAAATCCGCTATCTTATGGGCGTCGGAACTCCAGGAAATATAATAAACAGCGTAAAAAGGGGAGTCGACCTTTTTGACTGCGTTATGCCGTCGAGAAACGCACGTCACGGACATTTAAACACGTGGAACGGTATAATTAATTTGAATAACAATAAATATGCAGAAGATCCGTCGCCGATTGATTCTGAGTGTGACTGCCCGGTATGCAGAAATTATTCAAGAGCTTATATCAGGCATGTATTAAAAGCTAAAGAAGTGCTCGGACTCAGACTCTGCGTTATGCATAATCTGTATTTTTATAATGAACTCATGAGACGCATACGGTTTTCTCTCGAAAACGATACGTTTTATGAATTCTATGACGAATATGCGCAGAAATTAGATATCAGAATTTAAAAATACTTAATAAATAACTATTGCATATTCAGACACAGTATTGTATAATGTATATCAGTTTATTAAACGGAGGATTATAAAATGACATTTTCAACTTATTTGCTTTCATGCATGGGTCAGGCCGCTTCCGGTTCGGCAGAGCAGTCTAAGGGCAGTTCCTGGTCTATGATTATTATGATGGTTGCACTCTTTGCCATTATGTATTTTCTTATGATAAGACCTCAGAAGAAAAAACAGAAGGAAGAGCAGGAAATGCGCGATTCTATTCAGATAGGCGATGAGATTACAACTATCGGCGGTATTATGGGCAGAGTCGTTACGGTAAAAGAGGACAGCATTGTTCTTGAGTCGGGCGCTGACAGAACGAAGATGAAGTTCTCCCGCTGGGCTATTCAGACAAATGATACGGCTAATGAAAGACTTCAGGCTGAAAAAGACGCTATTGCAGCGGCAAAGCAGGCTGAAAAAGAGGAAAAGAAAAAAGGAAGCCGTTCAAAGAAATCAAAATCCGAGGATAAGTCGGACAAAGAGTAATTTTTAAGAATAAACAAATAAATCCCTTCATATCTTGTATAGAGATACGGAGGGATTTTTTATGTCTGTCATAATAAAAAAGAAAAAAACAAAAAATCAGGGCGTAAATTATAATTTAAAAAAAAGCTTTATTATATCGGCAGTTGTCGGAATTATAATTTACTGTGTAATGCTGTCGGCGGCCGCTTTCATAATGACGCGCACTCAGGTAAAAACCGCTGTATTACCGTATATTTATCTGAGCATTGGGGCAGTTTCTTCTTTTATAAGCGGATTGATAGCGTGTAAGAATGTTAAACATAAAAAGATAGTAGTATCTCTTGTATCATCTTTTATAATTCTGATTTTGATTTTTATTCCGATAATTGCGGTTGATAATAAGGATTTGTCGTTAAATTCATTGCTGTTGATTCCGGCTGTAATTCTGCCGGGTATGCTTAGTTCGATAATATCAAAATAAAAGCAGGGAAGTGAGAATATGAAAATAAAGACCGTTAAATATTTCAGTAAAAGAAGTTCATTTTCTCAGGCTGATTCAAAAAGTATTATGATTTTATTATTTATTTTCGCTGCGTCAATGATAATCGGAGCGGGTACTGCAGGAAAAACAGATACGTTTATTTCAGCTCAGTTAAAAGGCTACGTTTCGGACAGTTTTGTTTTCTGCGCTGGGTCAGGATTTTTTAAAGTATTTTTGTATTCGTTTGCTGTAAACGCTCTTTTGATTCTTTTTTCATATGTAAACGGATTTAACTGTGTAGGTCTGCCTCTTTCTGTTGTTCTGCCGGCAGTAAAAGGCATCGGTCTCGGCTTAATTTCAGGTTCGTTATATACACAAGGCTCATCGGGTGTGGTCAAATACTGCATGACAGTTCTGCCGGGAGGTGTTTTTGCTGTATTGGCGTTGATATTGGCATGCAACGAAAGCGCATATATGAGCGTTGATATACTGTCGCTGATTCTCAACAGACGAGAAATTTCCGATAAAATTTCATTGAAAAAATATTCTTTAAAATTTGTAATTATATTAATTCTTATATTAATATCATCATTTATTGACGGTTTTACGCTCGGCGGAATCGGAAATTATTTATCAGCCTGATTATTGTTCGGTTTAATCTTTGCAAGCGGGTTTGATTCGGCGGCTTCTTCAAGCTGTGAATTAACAATATGCGTGTATATCTGCGTTGTTCCGACATTCTCATGTCCCAAAATCTCCTTTAGGACAAGCAAATCGGTATCTCCGTACTGATACATAAGTGTGGCAGCGGTATGTCTTAATTTATGAACCGAATATCCGTCAAGTCCGGCTTTTTGAAGAAAATGTTTAACTGTATACTGAACTGTTTTCGAAGAAATTCTCTTGAGCCTGGAACTTAAAAACAACGCTTTCTTATCAATGATGCCGTCAACAGGACGTACGCGCATATAATTGTTAATTGCGCTTAGACATGCTTCGTTAAGATAAACAGTTCGTTGTTTGTTGCCCTTACCGGTAACAGTAACCGTATTATCCTTTATGTCGGTATAATTTAAACCGACAAGTTCCGACAGACGAAGACCGCAGTTTAAGAATATAACAATCATAGCATAATCTCTTTCTCGGTGTTTACCGTCTATGCATTTAAGCAAATCAAGACTTTCGTCAAGAGTAAGATATTTCGGCAGTGTTTTTTTAAGTTTGGGAGTGTCAAGATTTTGTAAAGGACTGTCCTTTACAAGTTGTTGATTTGATAAATAATGATAGAACGAACGTATAGCGGCAACTTTTCGTGCTCGAGTTGCTTCGGAATTATTTCTGACATCTTTACAGTATGACAAAAAAGAATACGCGTCGGCAAGAGAAATATTTTTAAAAAAATCTGCATCAAGATTTTTTATATAAGTCAAATCCGAAATCGGCTCCGGCTGAAGTTTTTTGTAAACTGACATGTAACGGCAGAATAATTTTAAATTAATTGAATATTCGTAAACAGTTTTTGACGATTTATTTTTTATTCCTGTCATATAATGAAGATAATTCACGATTATTTCGGGAAAAACTTCATAATCTATTGTATCATACATATATTTCACCTTATTTTAATATTCAATTATATAATAACATATCTTTCAAAAAAATACTACCCCTAATTATACAAAATCTTTATTTTGTATAATTGTTTCTCTGCATTTTGCACAAATTTCAGAGTGTAGATATTTTACTTGCCTTTTCTATTTATAGATGATATAATTTATAACGAAGTTCGCAGGGTGAAGCAAGATTAACCCCATGAGTTCAGAGCGAGAATGAAGAACTAGGACTGATTATCTGAGTTCTTCATTTTTTTTCTTATTTAATTCTATTTAGTACGATATTTTGCACATGATATATGTTTTAAACATATGAAAATATACTACAATTTGTACAATCAGACAAAAAATCAAAATTTAAAAAAAATTTCTTTACTTTTTGTCGATATTGTGATATCCTTATTTGCAGTAAAAAACTTTCTTTAATCGGTACAGAGATACCGCAAGATTGCAAATAGAATTGTTATATTATTATTCAGAGATATTTTATCGGATTTTATAATGTTGTTATGCAGTCTTGCCGTATAGGCAGGGCTTTTTTTATGGGAGAAAATAATATGCAGTTTAAATCTCAGATAATGGATTCTTCTGCCGTAATGCGGGCATTAAAAAGACTCTCCTACGAGATAATTGAAAAAAATCACGGTGTAGCCAACGTATGCATCGTCGGAATAAAGCGCAGAGGCGTTCCGCTTGCCGAGGTTATCTGTGAAAATATAAATCAAACGGAAGAAACCGATATTTTAAACGGAATTCTTGACATAACACTTTACCGCGATGATTTAAGCCGTGAAAATATAGAGCCTGTTATTAATTCAACAGATATCCCTTTCGACATTACGGGCAAAAAAATAATTCTCGTAGACGATGTAATTTATACCGGCAGAACGGTCAGAGCGGCCATTGACGCTCTGTTTTCCTTAGGCAGACCCGCATGTATTCAACTGGCGGTTCTTGTCGACAGAGGTCACAGAGAACTTCCTATCAGACCCGATTACGTCGGAAAAAACATTCCTACATCCGCTTCGGAAGTCGTAAAAGTCTGCACAGAAGAGTTCGACGGGAAAATCGGAGTTGAACTCTATTTAAGAGACTGATTAAATTTGGTTATGATTTGTTTTCATAATATATAATGTTTCGGAGGTATTTTACATGAAACTAACCTATGACGTAAAAGACAAGCCTAAGTTCGGACAGCTTATTGTTTTTGCTTTCCAGCAGCTGCTTGCAATTCTCGCTGCAACTATCGCCGTTCCTTCTATCGTTCAGAACGGAATGAGCCAGTCAGCCGCCCTTTTCGGCGCAGGCGTCGGCACGATAGTTTATCTTCTCTTTACTAAATTCAGAAGCCCTGTTTTCCTCGGTTCTTCTTTCGCATTTCTCGGTTCAATGTCGGCTGCTTTTGCAGGCGCATATGCTGAGTCTGCCGCAGGTCATGCCGGACTTATTCTCGGTGCAATCTTTGCAGGTCTTGTTTACGTTATAATCGCAATCGCCGTTAAAATTGCCGGTGTTAAGTGGATTAACAAAATCATGCCTTCGGTTGTTATCGGTCCCACGGTCTCAATAATCGGACTTTCTCTTGCGGGCAATGCCATCGGAGATCTTACGAACTCTGCCGGTGTAAGCACGGCAAGCCCCTATGTATGCATCATATGCGGACTTGTAACGCTCTTTACTGTTGTTATTTGCTCAGTATACGGCAAAAAAACAGCTAAACTTATACCCTTCATCATAGGTATTCTTGCCGGTTATGTTGTTGCTGCGATTTTCACTGTAATCGGAATAAAAACGGGAAACGATCTTCTTAAAGTAATAGATTTCAGCATTTTTTCCGGAATGAAAATATTTTCAATACCTGACTTCACATTTATGAAAGCAATTAATGGTATTAAGAATGTCGACGGAAGCTATATTGCTTCTATTGCTGTTGCTTATGTTCCTGTTGCATTCGTAGTTTTTGCTGAACATATCGCTGACCATAAAAACCTTTCATCTGTTATCGGCAAAGAGCTTCTTGAGGATCCCGGACTTCACAGAACTCTCCTCGGAGACGGCGTCGGCTCCATGGTAGGCGCGATTTTCGGCGGATGCCCCAATACTACCTACGGCGAATCCGTCGGATGCGTAGCAATTACCGGTAACGCTTCGGTTGTTACGATTCTCACAACTGCAGTTATGGCAATGATAATTTCCTTCTTCGGTCCTTTCGTTACTTTCCTTTCGAGCATTCCCTCCTGCGTAATGGGCGGTGTATGCATCACACTTTACGGATTTATCGCAGTAAGCGGTCTTAAGATGATTCAGTCTGTCGACCTTGACGCTAATAAAAACCTGTTTGTTGTTGCGGTTATTCTTATCTGCGGTATAGGCAATCTTTCAATCTCGTTCGGCAAAGTTACGCTTACGTCGATTGCATGCGCTCTTATCCTCGGTATTATCACAAACGCTGTTCTTCACCGCGGAGACAAAGAGGAAGCTGAACTTGACGAGACTAAAGACCGCTGATTATTATTGACAAACGTCGGTAATTATTATATAATTTAAAAGCAAATAAAAGGCGCTGCGGCATTTAATGTTTGCAGTGCCTTTCTTTTTAAGGAGCGATGTTATTTTGAAAATTTATTCTATAGAAAATGATAAACTATCACTGAGCGTTAAGGAGTACGGAGCAGAACTTCACAGTATTGTTTCAAAAGATACGGGGTTTGATTTTTTATGGAACGGAGATGAATCCGTATGGTACGGTCAGTCCCCTATTCTCTTCCCTATCATTGGCAGACTGCTTGACGATAAATATCGTTATGACGGTAAGGAATATTTTATGCCCAAGCACGGACTTTTCAGAAAAAGAAACGCACAGCTTGTATCATGCGAGGGCAATAAACTCATCCTTGTGCAGACGGCTGACGCAGAGACATTAAAAAGCTATCCGTTTACGTTTGTCGTTTATATTACTTTTGAAATAATAGATAAGAGCGTAAAGGTCACGCATAAAGTTGTTAATACAAACGATAAAACAATGTATTTTTCAATCGGCGCACATCCCGGTTTTAAATGTAAAATAGGCGATTATCTTGAATTCGATGAAAACGAAACTCTTTCAACAGAAATGATAGATTCGGATTCTATCCGATTAAATAAAAAAATACCTGTTCTTAACAACGAGAAAAAGATTGTTATTACAGAGCATATTTTTGATAATGACGCATTAATTTTTTCAAATATTAAATCTAAACATATTACGCTCCATTCAACGGATAGTGCACGACAGGTTAAATTCGACTTCGGTTCGAGTCCGTATCTCGGAATCTGGGCAAAACCCGGTGCTGAGTATGTCTGTCTTGAACCGTGGTTCGGTGTAAACGATTCAAGAGATAAAAAAGACTGTATCTGCAAAAAAGAGGGCATAATATCTCTTGAGAACCATAATTCATTTGAATTTTCATGGATTGCTCAGTTTGCAGAATAAATATATTGACTCTTATTTGCGAAACTGATACAATATAAATAAAGAAACGGAGAATTTTTTATGAGTGACGATATTAGAAACGAAAATGAAGATTATAATGAAATGAATATAATCAGCGTTATTGATGAAGACGGCGTTGAACATACTTTTGAAGAACTTGACAGAATCGAGCTTGACGGTGAGGAATACATTGCACTGCTTCCCCAGTATGACAGAGAGGAAGAGATTCTTGACTCCGACGGAGAGCTGATTATTTTAAAAACGTCTTATGAAAATGATGAATTTTACCTTGAACCTATCGAGGATGACGCTCTTTTTGACAAACTCGGCAGAATGTTTGAGGACAGACTCAGCGACATGTTTGAGTTCGACGACGAGGATAATTAAACATAAAATACTTTCCTGCTGTGTCCGCGTATTTTTCGCTTTTATTGACCCAACAAACTTTAATAGGGAGCTAAGCTCCGTATCGCGGGAACGCAGACCTCCCGCTTCGGCGGACGTTGGGAGCGCAAAGCATATGGGCCGCACCCACCTGCTTTTTATGCAGGTCATTTATTGCGAGGATTACGGCACGGCGGGGTTAAATAAGAAATAAGAGAGAGGATTTTTTTCGACCTCTCTCTCTTATTATTATAATGTTGACGATATATTTTGAAATTTTGATTTAGCCGTATCGATTTCCTGCTGCTGAGCTTTTGCCGGGCAGTACCATCCGCGTGACTGCATCTGGTCAAAAACGCTCTGCTGAATATTGTGCTCATCTCTTAAAATGTTCAGAAAATCAGTTCTCAGAGACTGATCGACACATTCATTTGAAAATGTGTTGTATCCATCTGTTATATGCTTCTGAGATGACAAAATATCGTCAAGAATATCTCTGTCGGGTAAAACAGCGTTATTATCCATAAAACAAATTCCTCCTTTTTTATATCAACAGCAAAGATGTCCCATTAAAGTATCAAAGTGTGTTTTGTGCTGGGCGGCAAGCTGTTCGCATGTCGCTTTAATCTGAGGATCTGCTGTGCACTGAGCATAACTTTTATACTTTTTAATTAAAAGCTGTTCGCTGTTAAGCTGGTCTTCGAGTGCAGACAGCTCTTTTTTTGTTAAATTAGGCATAAAAAGACCTCCGTTAAATTACTGACTCAATCGTCATTATAATTATTAACGGAGGTTAAAAATTTATTCTGTTATGCCCGATAAAACAGTGTTTTTATTTTACAAGATCGATTACAATATCGCCGTCGGGTACATATTTACCCAGTGCAAAGTCTCTTGCGCTGAAAATAACCTGATCGTCTGTTACGCTGACGATAAATCCGAGTCCTGCCTGATTGTAAATACCATCCTTGTTTGAAATGCCTATCGACGGAACATTAACAAGATGAACGTTGTCTTTTTTCTCGTAAAGATACTCGCCGAATGCAGTGTGAAGATGTCCTGTGAGGAAAACAACATTCTGATACTTATTCATAATGTTGAAAAGTTCGTCTGACTGTTTTCCGACGCTTCCCGCAGATTCAACGGGACTGCCCCATGTGTCGGGAAGACCGTGAGTATACGCAAGAGGCTGATGGTTAACGACAAATACGGGTTTTCCGTCTTTTGCAGATGATGCAAGTTCCTCATCAAGCCATTTAAGCTGTTCGTCCGAGAACCAGTTTTCTTCAAACTCCGTTCTGTCGGTTGCAAGAACGATGAATTTGTAACCGTTTGCTTCGTATGTATAGTTAAGCTTATCGATTATCAAATCATTGTCCGAATTTAGAGCGTTCATGAACTTCATGAATCTCTTGCTCTGTACCGAGTAAGATTTTAATCTGACATCATGGTTTCCCTCGCAGAAGACATAAGCCTTGGTCTTTACAGGCGAAAGGTAGTCGGCAAGCGTCGCATATTCGGCGGTTAATCCGTTTTCAGCCATATCGCCGGCAACAACAAATGCGTCAAAATCAATATCCGAATTTACAAGATCCGTGCATGCGTTTTTAGTATACTGGTTCCTTGAAAAAAGATAATTTGAAACCTGTGTGTCTCCCCATGCCGCAAAGGTCATATTAGCGTCGTCCCTGACTTTAATGGGGTCGTCGGTTGCGGGAGGTTCGGTAAGTCCGATTCCGAGCGCAGACATTATTGTCATAATAAGCGCCATGATTTTGTACATTAATGTGATTCTCATCAATTCATCTCTCCTAATTTAATTATAAAATCCTAAGTGCGCCGGTCGGGCAGACGTCCGCACATTTTTTACAGTCTTTGCAGAAAGCGAGTTTTACACTGTCTTTAAACTCCGGTTTGATAACCGTATTGAATCCTCTGCCTACAAGACCCAGTATGCCTTGCTTCGCGTTCTCGTCGCATGTTCTGACGCAGAGGGAGCATAAAATACATTTACCCTGATCGCGTTCTATGGTAACAAGTCTGTTTTCCTTAAAAGGACTGTGATACTCGCCCGCGAAACGCGAGGGTTTGATATCATACCGCTGAGCATTTTTTATCAGCGAACAGTCATGATAATCAAAGCATCCGCATTCAAGACAACGTTTTGCCTCCTTTTGAGCCAGTTCGTCGGATAAACCAAGGTAAATAGACGAAAAGTCCTTTTTTCTGTCATCCGGACTTCTTACCGGCATTTTAACTCTATCGATTTTTTCTTTATCGGCAACGGACGCGGTGTCGAATTTATTCTGCGAAACATAAGGCTTAAATGAAACAAGCGGTTTGTTTTTTAGATAATTATCTACACAAACGGCAGCTTTTCCGGCATGGGCTATTGCCTGAATCGCAATTGAAGCTCCCCTGTTTACCGCGTCGCCGATTGCAAATACGCCCTCCTTATCGGTCATGAAAGTATTTTCGTCAGAAACAATATTACCGCGATTGTTAAGCTGTACGCCTTCCAAACCGTCCGAGTCGAGTTTCTGACCTATAGCGTTGATAACGGTATCGACATCAAGATACTCGAATTTGCCCTCTACGGGAACAGGAGAACGTCTGCCTCCCTCATCCGGTTCGCCGAGTTCCATAACCTGAAGTTTTACGGTTTTTACTCTGCTGTTTTCACCGATAAACTCAGCGGGATTTGTTAGGAATTTAAACTGTACGCCTTCTTCAATCGCTTCTTCAATTTCAATATCTTCAGCAGGCATTTCGTTTCTCGTTCTTCTGTATATAACATATACATTTTCCGCATTGCATCTTACAGCCGACCGACATGCGTCCATCGCGGTATTTCCTCCGCCGACAACAGCTACGTTTTTACCTATATTGGGAATTTTTCCGAGCGCAATCTCTCTGAGAAAATCAATACCGCCGACTATGCCGTTAAGCTCTTCACCTTTACATTTCGCCGAACTGCTCTTCCACGCCCCGACTGCAAGTATAACAGCGTCAAAACTGGAACGAATGCTGTCAAGTGTTTCACTTTCGCCGAGTTTAAAATTATTTATCATTTCAACTCCGAGTGAAGCAATTTCCCTAACTTCTTCGTCGAGAACTTTTTTAGGAAGTCTGTACTCAGGGATTCCGTAACGAAGCATTCCGCCCATTTTCGGCATTTTATCAAATACTGTAACGCTGTGCCCCTTAAGTCTTAAGTAATATGCCGATGTAAGACCTGCAGGACCTCCGCCGATAATACAGATTTTCTTTCCGGTATCCTTTTTTACGGAACCGAGTATATGTTTGCCCGAAGACAGAACTTTATCGGCTGCATAAGCTTTTAAAAATGCTATGGATATAGGCTCTTCAACATACTGTCTTCTGCATGCTTTTTCACACGGATGCGGGCATATTCTGCCTATGCTTGCCGGAAGCGGGATTTTTTCTTTTATAATTTCAACGGCTTTTTCGTTATTGCCTAAAGCAATTTGCTTTACATATTCCTGACATGCCGTTCCTGCGGGACAGTTAAGCACGCACGGACCCAGGCAGTCACCCTTGTGGTCGGACATCAAAAGTTCGAGTGATATTTTACGCGACTTAACTACCCTTTCGGATTGAGTATTTATTACCATGGAGTCGGAAGCCTTTACAGAACATGCTCGCAGAAGTTTAGGTATTCCCTGAGCCTCGACAACGCACAAACCGCAGGCGCCGTATTCCTTTACCGAATCCGAATGGCAAAGAGTCGGAATAAATATGTTATTTTTATTTGCGACATCAAGAATTGTATCGCCCTGGACGCCTTTTACGGGTATGCCGTCAATTGTTAAATTAATTTCATTCATCGGAATACCCTCCTTATACCTTTTCTACTGCGCCGAATCTGCAGACATTAAAACATTGACCGCATTTGATGCATTTAGACACGTCGATAATAAACGTCTTTTTGTTTTCTCCTGAGATTGCGTTTGCGGGACATTTTTTTGAACAAAGTGAACAGCCTTTGCATTTATCAGGATTAATTTTGTAAGACAACAGCGCGGAACATTCGCCCGCAGGACATTTTTTATTATTTATATGAGCGATATATTCGTCTCTGAAATACTTAATCGTTGTTAAAACGGGGTTTGGAGCAGTCTGTCCGAGTCCGCACAGTGCGCCGTCTTTAATCGCATAACATAATTCTTCAAGAAGCTCTATATCGCCGTCTTTACCCTCGCCGTTAACTATTCTTGTCAGAATTTCATACATTCTCTTGGTTCCGATTCTGCACTGAACGCATTTACCGCACGATTCTTTTGTTGTAAAGTCGAGAAAGAATTTTGCCATATTAACCATGCAGGTGTCTTCATTCATAACAACCATTCCGCCCGAACCCATTATTGCGCCTGTGGCGGAAAGCGATTTATAGTCAATCCGAGTGTCAATCAGACTCTCGGGAATGCATCCTCCGGAAGGACCGCCCATCTGAACGGCTTTGAACTTTTTGTTACCGCGGATCCCTCCGCCGATATCAAAAATTACATCCCGCAGTGTCATTCCCATGGGAATTTCAACAAGACCGCCTTTTTTAATTTTGCCTGTAAGGGCGAAAACTTTGGTTCCCTTGCTGTTTTCGGTTCCCATAGAAGCAAAAGCTTCGCCGGAATTGTTTATAATCCATGCAACGTTTGCAAATGTTTCAACGTTGTTTATATTTGAAGGTTTGTGCCAGTATCCTTCCTGTGCCGGAAAAGGCGGTTTAAGTCTCGGCATACCGCGCGAACCTTCCAGCGATTCGATAAGTGCTGTTTCTTCTCCGCAGACAAAAGCACCGGCACCGGCTTTGATTCTCATATCGCACGAAAAAGACGAGCCGAGAATATTTTTGCCGAGATATCCGGCACTGCGCGCGTCTTCAATTGCTTTTGTAAGTCTCTGAATTGCAAGAGGATATTCGGCTCTTACGTAAACAATCATTTCCTTTGCACCGATTGCATATGCGCCTATGAGCATGCCCTCAATAAGGGAATGCGGGTCGGATTCTATAACCGCTCTGTCCATGAATGCACCCGGGTCGCCCTCGTCGGCGTTGCAGATAAGATATTTTTCATCGCCCGGCGACTGACGCGCGGCATTCCATTTAAACCATGTAGGAAATCCTGCTCCGCCTCTGCCGGCAAGACCAGATATCTTAATTGTTTCAATAACATCCTCCGGGGACATTTCATTTAAGACTTTTTTTATTGCTTTGTATCCGTCGTCCGAACGGTAAGAGTCAATATCCTCAGGATCAATCAGTCCGCAGTGACGAAGTGCAATGCGCGTTTGCTTTGATAAAAATGACTTATCATCTTCGCTGATAGTAATATCATCAAGAATTGAGAGGTTTGGTTCTGCAACAGCTTCTGCAATTTTTTTGCAGTCGGAAGGCTGAACCTTTACAAGTCTTCTTTTTAATTTTTTCCCGTCGTATATATCAACAATCGGTTCAAGAAAGCACATTCCTATACATCCGACGGAACCGATTTTAACGCAGTCGGGACATTCTTTTTTAAGTGCCGACATAACTTTATCAGCGCCCGCGGCAATTCCGCAGCTGCCTCTGCCTACAACGATACTGTACATATCAAACGCTCTCCTTTCGGATTTCTCTGATTACAGAAACGGCTTTTTCAGGCGTAAGCGAACCATAAGTATTTTCATTTATCATCATAACCGGGGACAGTGAACAGCATCCTAAACATGCTACGGTTTTAAGAGAAAAGAGTCCGTCGTCCGTTGTTTCGCCGTCGGCAATACCAAGTTCTTCGCATAACGCTTTTTCTATGCTGTCAGCGCCGTTTACATGGCATGCTGTACCTTTGCAGAGCATTATTAGATTTTTACCGACAGGCGTAAGCCTGAACTGTGTGTAGAAAGTTGCAACGCCCATAACTTTTGCGGGCGAATTTCCCGTTCTTTCCGCCGTGCGGTATATAACATCAATCGGAAGATATCCGTAAATATCCTGTGCTTTTTGAAGTATTGTAATAAGATTGCCCTTTATATCGGCATATTTATCTAAAATGCCGTCAAGTAAAGAAAGGTCAACCTGTTCATGTTTACATTCGGGGTTCATACTATATGCCTCCTTATTTTAATTATTATAACTTATACTAAAACCAATATCAATATTCAAAATAAATTAAATTAGTTTTATAACAAAAAAAAGAAGCCCGGTTATACTCCGGACTTCCTATTTTGTTTGAAGTTTTAATAATTGCAGACAAGTTTTCCGTCGCGCAAATCAATATGCAGCACCGTACCGGGGGCAACATTTTCACCGATTATTTTACGAGCAAGCAACGTTTCGACATTTGACTGCAAGTATCTTTTCAGCGGTCTTGCACCGTAAACGGGATCAAATCCGTGATCTACTATATATGCTTTCGCATCGTCGGAAACAACTACGCTTAACTGATTTTCGGCAAGACGTTTGTTAAGGTCTTTGATAAGCAGGTCGATAATGCCTGTAATATTAGCCTTCGTAAGCGGTTTATAGAATACGATTTCATCAAGACGGTTTAAAAATTCGGGTCTGAATGAGGATTTAAGCAATGCTGTAACTTTTGCTTTTGCGTCATCGCTTATCTCACCGTCTGAGCCGATTCCGTCAAGTATTATATCGGAACCAAGGTTAGAGGTAAGAATAATGACCGTATTCTTAAAATCGACGCATCTACCTTGTGAATCCGTAATTCTGCCGTCGTCAAGAACCTGTAAAAGAACGTTGAAAACATCGGGATGCGCTTTTTCGATTTCGTCAAAAAGAACTACCGAATAGGGTTTTCTTCTTACAGCTTCGGTAAGCTGACCGCCCTCTTCATATCCTACATATCCCGGAGGCGCTCCGATAAGACGCGAGACTGAATATTTCTCCATATATTCGCTCATATCTATTCTGACCATGCTGTTTTCGTCGTCAAACAGCGCTTCGGCAAGAGCTTTTGCAAGTTCCGTTTTACCTACGCCCGTGGGACCTAAGAACATGAACGAACCAATGGGTCTTCTCGGATCTTTAATACCCGCTCTCGAACGGAGAATAGCATCCGAAACTTTTTCAACCGCTTCATCCTGACCGATAACGCGTTTATGAAGCGTGCTTTCGAGTCCCAAAAGCTTCTGTTTTTCGCCCTCCATGAGCTTTGATACGGGAATGCCTGTCCATCTGCCGACAATCTCTGCGATTTCGTCATCAGTGACTTTGTTTCTCAAAAGTCTTGACATCCCGTTTTTCTCGCTCGCTTCCTCTGCGTCGGCAAGTTCTTTCTTAAGCTGGGGGAGTTTACCGTATTTAAGCTCCGCAAGCTGATTAAGATCGTATGAATTTTCAGCTCTCTCAATCTGCGAATTAACTTTATCTATTTCCTCGCGCAGATTTCTGATTTTGCCTATGGAATTCTTTTCATTATCCCATTTAGCTTTCATTTCCTTAAAACTGTCTCGCAGCTCGGAAAGTTCTTTCTGAATTTCAGCGAGATGCGACTCTGAGATTTTATCCGTTTCCTTTTTAAGAGCCGCTTCCTCAATTTCAAGCTGCATAATTTTATGCTGCATTTCATCGAGTTCATGAGGCATGGAGTCAAGTTCTGTTTTTATAGAAGCGCACGCCTCGTCTATAAGGTCAATCGCCTTATCAGGCAGAAATCTGTCCTGAATATATCTGTCGGAAAGAGTTGCCGCCGCAATTATAGCCGAGTCTGCAATTTTAACACCGTGATAAACCTCGTAACGTTCCTTAATACCTCTTAATATTGAAATAGTATCTTCGACGCTTGGTTCGTCAATAGTGACGGGCTGGAAACGTCTTGCAAGCGCCGCGTCTTTTTCTATATACATTCTGTATTCGTCAAGCGTTGTAGCGCCGATACAGTGAAGTTCGCCTCTTGCAAGCATAGGTTTTAACAGGTTGCCCGCGTCCATTGCGCCGTCCGTTTTTCCTGCGCCTACAACTGTGTGAAGCTCATCAATAAAGAGTATAATTTTGCCCTCGCTCTTCTGAACTTCTTTAAGAACTGATTTAAGTCTCTCTTCAAATTCGCCTCTGTATTTAGCGCCGGCAACAAGAGCTCCCATATCAAGCGAAAAGATTGTGCGATCCTTAAGTTTGTCGGGAACGTCGCCCTTAACAATACGCTGTGCTATACCCTCGGCGATAGCGGTTTTACCTACGCCGGGTTCGCCGATAAGACAGGGATTATTCTTTGTTTTCCTCGAAAGAATTCTGATAACGTTTCTAATTTCCTCGTCTCTGCCGATAACAGGGTCAAGCTTCTGCTGTCTTGCAAGTTCTACAAGATCCTGACCGTATTTTTTTAATACGTCGTATGTTGATTCGGGATTATCCGAATTAACTCTCGTATTTCCTCTGACGTTTTTTAGAGCGGATAAGAATTTATCCTTGGTTACGCCGTATGAAGAAAAAAGTTTGGAAACGGTCGAATCGGCATTTTCGATAAGCGACTGCATGATATGCTCGACGGAAACATAATCGTCGCCCATTTTTTCGCTTATTTTTTCAGCTTTTTCGAGAATTTCGTTAAGTGATGATGAAAGATATAACTCGCTTCCCGACGAAGAAGTAACCGACGGTAATGCCGATATCTCGCTGTTTACGGCATTTTCAAACGCCTGTACACTGACCTGCATGGATGTAAGTATTGACGGTATAAGTCCTTCCTTATCATCAAGCAAAGCCCATAGCATGTGAATGGGCAATAACTGCTGATTATTAAGCTCCTTTGCCTTTGATTCAGCGTTCTGAACGGCGCTGATGCTTTTCTGTGTAAATTTCTGTATGTTCATAATGTCACTCCCTGAAGGTTTATAACATTTATTATTTCTCGGGGATATTTCCTTATCCTCAATGAATATAATAACACTGAAATATTACATTTATGTTGCAAGAATATTGACAAATTGTAAATATTAGCACTCTTGAAATAAGAGTGCTAATATTTTTTTTTAAGCAACATTGATTTTTTTAAGTGATAATAAAAGAACTCAGCTAATCTTTTCATAATTCCTCTCTTTGTATTCTCTGATCTGTGCTTTGACTTTATCGTCAATTACATAGAAGAATACGGGTATTGCACTGAGCATTGTTGACACACCGGGGATAAGCCAATATGCCGCCATTACAACATTCTGCATATGGGGAGTGACGTCTGCATAAGTCATGGAACCTGTGTATCCTGAAAGACCGACGAGGAAAATTCCGCATGCAACCGAAAACGCATTTGAAAGTTTTACCGAAAGGCTTAAAATTGCATACTGTGTGCCTTCGGTTCTCCTGCCTGTTTTCATCTCTCTGTAATCGACGATATCGCTGAGCATGACAAGAGGAGAATACGTATGTGTACCGAACATGAAACCTATTACGAACTGATATATAAGTATCGCAATAAGACCGCGCAGTGTTTTTCCTCCGAATGTGAAGAGAAGGAATGATGCCGTAGCTGTTATAAATCCGTATATTGCAAAAGCTATATACGTTTTCTTTTCGCCGAGTTTTTTATTGACAATAGGTGCCAGAACGAGCGATATTGCCGCGGAAACTCCGCTGGGAATTCCGATTAGCAAGGGTAAATTTTCACCTGCCAGCGTAAAACTGAATGAACCTAAATGTATAGTCGTCGTATCGCACAGAACTGCGGCAGCCTGAACACCGATGCTCATTCCGATATTTCTTCCGAAACCGAGCATGAACATTAAAAATACAATCATAAGCATTTTGTTATCCTTAAGTTCGGTAAACATCTCTTTAAAGGACATTTTATTCGGTTTGCTTCTGACAACTTCCTTTGTTCCGGCTAACATTAAAACATACAATACCGCGCCGAGTGCGCAAATAACAAGAGACGTATAGAGATATTCTTTTGCTCCTATAACATCTGAGCCTGTAATAATACATACTGCGGGAATTAAGATGTTGGGAACGGCAAGACCTGCGGATTTAGCGAGGTTTGAAATGCCGGCACATGAATTCTTTTCCTCCGCTTCAGGGCTTAACAGCGCAAGCATGCCCTGTGAAGGAATGTCAGCAAACGACATTGCAATATTCCAAAGCACAGTAGTTATCGTGATGTATGTATACATTAATATATCGGAATTGAAATTAATTTTTACAAACATGATTGTTGTAAGAACCGCAAGCGGAATGGAGCTCATCAAAATAAAAGGTTTCATTTTACCCGATTTAAAATGACTGGAATCGATTATATTGCCTATAATCGGGTCAGCAAGCGACGATATGATTTTTGATACTAAAATGATTACCGCGCATATCGTCAGTTTTGCCCCGAGTATGCTCGTATAAAACTGTGACTGATAGCTGTTTATGTAACCGATGAATGTCTGAATTCCGAGTATTCCGAGCGAATACATAAGCATTGAGCCGAAAGATAGAATCGGTTTCTTTTTGGTATTTTCTTTTTTCATGAAAACAGCCTGCCTCTCTTAAAATTTAACAATTGACAATTTAATATTATAAATAGATTTTATCATAAAGTCAATCAGCTATTTGTTAATTTATACATAAAATAAAAAATAAAATATAAATTTTTTATTGCATGTTAATGTTGATATGTGCTATACTTGTCTGCGAAAAAGAAAAAAAGGAGTTTAATGATGAATATTGCTAGACAGGAATTTCCCAATCCGCAGTTTGAGAGAAAAAACTGGATAAATTTAAACGGCGAATGGCGTTTTGAATTCGATTTCGGCATAAGCGGACAAGAGAGAGAAATTTATAAAGAAAGTGAAAAATTTTCAAGGAAGATAAATGTACCGTTCTGTCCCGAGAGTGAACTATCGGGCATTGGATATAAGGATTTCATGAACTGCGTTTGGTATGCACGCGAATTCGATTTATCAAAAGATAAGCTTGACGGCAGAGTCATTCTGCACTTCGGCGCAGTTGATTTCAGATCTTACATTTACGTTAACGGTTCTCTTGCATTTGAGCATGTCGGCGGTCAGGTCTCTTTCTCCGGCGATATAACAGATTATGTAAAAGAGGGTGAAAACACCGTCTGCGTATGTGCTGTCGATAAAGTTCTCGATAATGACCAGCCTCTCGGAAAACAGAGTGACAGATATTATTCATATGCCTGCTCTTATACAAGAACAACGGGAATTTGGCAGACTGTTTGGCTTGAATTTGTTCCCGAAAACTATATAAAGAATTTTAAAATATACCCCGACGCCGAAAATTCCAAGGTGACTGTTGAGATTCAGACCGTCGGAAACGGTGATTTAAAAGCCGAAACTTCATTTAAAAATAAAGATACTGGTTCCGCTTCTGCAAAGGTTACAAAGGGAAATGCCGTTCTCAGCATAGATTTAAATGAAAAACATCTTTGGAACGTCGGAGACGGTCAGCTTTACACTCTTAAACTTACCTTCGGCAGCGACGAGGTATATTCATATTTCGGACTGCGCGATATCTGGTTTAACGGCAAAAAGTTCATGTTAAACGGTAAATCAGTATTCCAAAGAACAGTACTCGACCAGGGATTCTATCCCGACGGTATATACACCGCAAGAAATGCCGAGGAACTTCATAACGATATTCTTCGTTCCAAAGCGTGCGGATTCAACGGTGCGAGACTTCATCAGAAAATATTTGAACCACTTTTCCTTTACTACTGCGACAAAGAGGGCTATCTCGTATGGGGAGAATATTATTCGTGGGGCGTCGTAAACGACGATTACAGAAAGATGAAATATATCGAACACGAATGGATAGAAGAGCTTGAACGTGACTTTAATCATCCCGCAATTATCGGCTGGTGTCCGCTCAACGAAGCTTGGGATCGTCCCGACGGCGATACTTGCAGAAATCTTTACGCGATAACCAAATCAATTGATAAAACAAGACCTTGCATTGATACAAGCGGTGGTATTCATTTTATATGCGACGTATTCGACACGCACGATTACGAGCAGGATCCCGCAAAATTCAGAGAGCATTTTGACCCGTTCGCAGACGGCGGAGAATTTTACGACAGGCTTCACCGCGAACAGAAATACGAGGGTCAGCCTTATTTTATGAGCGAATACGGCGGTATTCAGTGGAGTAATGAAAACGAGGGCTGGGGTTACGGAAATGCGCCCAAGTCGGAGGATGAATTCTTTGAGAGATTTGAGGGTCTTGCCGATGCTCTGCTTTCAAATAAAAGTATTTTTGCATTATGCTACACTCAGCTTACCGATGTTGAACAGGAACGCAACGGACTTTACTACTACGACAGAACTCCGAAATTCGACTGCGATAAATTCAAGGCGATACTTTCTAAAAAAGCAGAAATCGAAGATTGATGCTGTACTCGGTTTTGAATATAAACGCTCTCGGCGACGGTGAATTCAAAAAGTACTATTCGTTAATGCCAGAAGAGAGAAAAACTAAATGTGACCGTCTTTCGTCTCTTAAAGATAAAAAGCTGTGCGTCGGCGCATATTTTCTTCTGTGTCAGATTACAGGCGAAGATAGAATTAACTTATGTTACTCTAAAACCGGAAAACCTTATATAAAGGATAATCCGCTTTATATAAGCATAAGTCATTCGGGTGATTATGCTGCGGCTGCCGTTGCAGAATCTCCTGTCGGAATCGATATCGAAACCGTTTCAATTGTAAAAGACAGCGTAAAAAAACGCGTTTGTACTGATAATGAAATTAAGTATATCAATGAAACGGGCGTCGAATCATTTTACAAAATATGGACTTATAAAGAGGCGTTTTTTAAGATGACGGGCGAAGGAATCGGCGCGGGGCTTAAAAACATTGATTATACAAAAAGAAAAAAACAGGTTATCAGTCTAATTCAGGACGGATATGCACTGTGCATTATTAATAACACGATGACGTAAAAATTGCCGGCTCGAAAAAATCGAGCCGGCTGTATTTTTTATATTTTATTCGGAACAGATGAAATTTTGAGATACGACAGCATTTTTCTTAAGGGACCTTTGAACACAAGATTTCTTTTATATAAGACCTCGAAATCATCGGGTTTTACAAGAGATGAAAATTCTTTGCTTTTCGGGTTTGACGCGTTTTTCAATACGTCGCTTACAAATCCCGAACACGTGTATTGATTTTTAAGTTTTACACTCATTCCGAAGAACATCATTGACAGTCCGAAATAACTGTATTTGTATGAATCGCTTTTACCAATATGATATTTAAGTTTGTTAGTAATTTTAGTGCATTCCGATTCTGAAACAGGTATCGAAAACAGCGCGCAGGGAACATCGGTTCCCTTATACGTCGGATGAAGAACGGGGTCTTCGATTCTGAACCCCTTTTTACCTACGAAGCTGAAAAACTTTTTATCCATCATGCTGGTGCTGATTGATACATGCGAATAGTGCCAAAACCCGATTCGTTTTAAAAATTTTGAAACATTGTCGGGATAATCGGTTAAAAGAATATATATTCTGTGGTCATTTTCATTTATTCTGAGTTTCTGCATTTGAACTAACATCTCTCCGGTCATTTAAAAATCAACTTTTAATATAATAACACGGACAGCATATCGATTACAATACATTAATGTTAATTTGTATATTAACTTTTTGTAAATTATTTTTTCATTTTTTCCAGAACAGCGTCATAACCGCCGGAACCGTAATTTATGCATCTGTTGACTCTGCTTATCGTAGCGGCACTGGCGCCGGTCAAAGACGAGATTTTACTGTAAACAACTTTTTCTTTTAAAAGTGAAGCAACATGAATGCGCTGTGATATATCGAGAATCTCTTTTGTTGTCATAACATCCTCCAAAAAGGCTTTGCATTCGTTTTCATTCTCAAGCGTCAGAAGTGCTTTTATTAAATACTCCGTTTCTTTATTATCAAAAATCTTCAAATAAAACATCTCCGAATTTCTTTACTTAACTATTTTAATACTTTATCATATTAAACTGTTTTTTGCAAGTATTAATTGACAAAAAAATATTTTAATGATATTATTTCTAATGTAATTTTATTTAAAATATTGAGGTGTAGTATTTGATAAGTAAAGAGGATTGGAAAAAATTCAGAGGTTCAGGCGTTTCACCAGATCACGTAATGGTCAGCATTATTGACGACGCTGAGACTTGCATGGCAGTTACATGGAGAACATGCCTTGACGTTACTGACGGTTACGTTAATTATCGTAAATTCGGCGATAACGGCGAGTGGAAAAAATGCGAAGCATTCAGCGAGGTATTTCACTCTGATATGGATGACAGCAGAATTTTCTGGGCGCACATTTCGGGACTTGAAGCCGGAACAAAATACGAGTATAACTGCGGAGATAACGAACACAGAAGCGGTAATTCATATTTTATAACGGCGAGAAAGAACTGCGATAAATTTAAATTCCTGCTTTTATCCGACGTTCAGACAGGCGACTGTGATCCGCCCGCCGATTATACTTTATTGGGCGAGTTCTGCGAAAAGATTCTTGAGAAACACAATGATATTGACTTCATTCTCACCGGCGGAGATAACACGAACTGCGGTCAGACGGACGTTCAGTGGACGGGACTTCTCGACGGTATGAAAAATATTATGAATCATGTTCCGTTTATGATGGCAATGGGCAATCATGATGACATGGGATTTGATAATTATTTTACAAAAACCGGAAAATACTATTCCGACAAGGCTACGTACTTTTCCTCGCAGTTTAAAGGTTCATATAATTATAACGGTCCCGAGGACTGGAAAACCGCGAACTATTCATTCGACTACGGCAATGCACATTTTAACTGCATAGGACTGAGCGGTCCCGAGTATGTAAACGAATGGCTTATAAAGGACGTTGACGCTTCCGATAAAACGTGGAAATTCGGTTCTCACCACTTCCCTATCTGCTACGGCGGAACAAATCTTGCATGTGAGGATTCATATCCTGTAATGATGGAGGGACTCGAAAAATTCGATGTTCTTTTCTCCGGACATGAACATTCATATGCCAGAAGCTACCCGAGAAGAAAAGAAAACCTTTATTCAAAACCGTCCGAGGGTACGGTTCATTACAATTTAGGCTCCGGTAACCGCAATCCTCCCGGAACGCGCGTTGTTCCTAAAGTTTGGAACGTATGCACTTACGAGCATGAGGTCGAGCTGTCTATGTATGCAATCGCAGAGGTTGACGGTAATGTTCTGACTCTCACGTCCTATCTTGAAGACGGAACGATAATTGATAAATGCATTATTGACAAGAACAAGGACGAAATACTCCCCTATAATGTTCCGCCGAAATACAATAAGACGAGAATTAAATTTAAAGGCGCAGATCTCGGAATCGGTGCATGCGAAACGTTTCCCGAACAGAAAAACGGCAACTGGTTTATAGCGCCCGCTGTAATGTTTGCGCTTATCGGCGGCGATGTAAAGCGAGAAAAAGGCAAAGTCAGAATAGAAGCGTACCGTCATTGGATTGAGTTTACCGAAAACAGCGATATTGCTATAACAGACAGAGGCGAGATTAAAATGTGCGCTCCTGTTTACCGTTCACAGAGAGACCAGCTCTATGCCGATACCTCGGCGCTCTGCAATGCTTTCGATATGAGAATGAATTATTATAACGTTAATAATTTTCTATCGTTTGAACTTGAATCCGAACAAATACAGATTCCCGTTCAGCCGTAAAATACCAAAAAAAACACCGTCCGCATCACAACGGACGGTTTTTTATTAATATGAAAATGCTTCCCCGAATGTTATAGGCATTCTGCGCATATAACATTTTAACCTGTCAAATAGTTTTAAATAGTGCAGTCCTAAGCCCTGTCTTGTACCTGCGTCGATGAATACAACACCGTTATCCTTTGCGAGATCTTTAAGTTTTTCATTAACTTCATTAGCCGCCGGACTGTCGGAAATAACAGACACGATATAAATGTCCGCGCGTGTTTTCATATGAATGTTATATATGAGCCATTCGTATGAACTGATAAATTCATCAGTATCAAACCCGTCGGTTTTAATATCAACCTCTCCGATATTTAAAAATACTTTATCGGGGTTAAGTTCGTTAACACAGATATCAGTTTCTTTTGACATTTCGCCGATAGTCTCGTTTTCCAAACTTCTGTTGAAAATTTCCTCTCCGAGTCCCGTTTTATAAGCAATTTCGTTTACGGGAAAAGATTTAAAATAATTCTGACCGAAAAACACGATACCGTGTTCCTCCGCCATGGTGTTCAATTCGGAATATTCCTCTAATTCGCGTTTCATTTAAAACATCTCCTGCGTTATTATTACTGATGCATATTTACAAGTTTATTGTTGGCGTTTATTTTAGTTTCGGCAAGCTCTCTTTTTTTATCAAGTCTTTTGTTGATAAAGAATACTACAAGGTTTGCGCTTACCATTACAAGATTAAGAATATAAACGAACAAAACGAATCCGACATTACCCGAATAAATCTTCGCACCTATACCGGCGATATATCCGACAATAATAAGTAAGGTAAATTCAATGCTCATTCCCTTTGCGGTTTTCGCTTTAATATTCCTTACAACCGAAAACGGCCACGAAATACCGAAGCAGATAAGCATAATCATTTCAAGAAATTCTATCATTTTTATATACACTCCTTTTCATTTCGTTGTTATTATACTCTTGACTTTTGATAAAGTCTAATATATGATATTTATGTAAGTCATAACGTGAAGATTATAGGTGAATTATAATGGAGATAACACAATTAAGATATTTCCTCGAAGTCGCTTCCACACAGCATATAACAAGGAGCGCTGAGAAACTGCATATAGCCCAGCCCGCACTCTCGCAGTCAATAAAAAGACTGGAGGATTCGCTCGGCGTTCCGTTATTTGTTTCAAAGGGACGAAATATTAAATTGACGAGATACGGAGAATATCTGCAAACTAAAGCAAAACCGTTGATTGAGGATTTTGACGCAATTCCAAATCAGCTCAAACGCATCGCGAATATAGATAATACTACGATACATATTAACGTTCTCGCCGCTTCATCAATGGTTACGGAAGCAATTATAAAATTTAAAGAACATCATGACCATGTTAATTTTGAGCTTTTACAAATCAATGACAATTCGCTGTTCGATATTGATGTAACGACAAAAATGTTCTACCAGTCACAGCATAACGATAATATAAAGATATGCAATGAGAAAATCTATTTGGCAGTGCCGAGAAAAAGCGAGTACGCAAAGTCTGATTCGATTAAACTTTCCGACGTGTCGGAGATGGGGTTTATCTGTCTGTCGGGTTCAAAGCAGTTCAGGGCAATATGCGATAAATTCTGCCAGCATGTCGGATTTAAGCAAAATATTATATTCGAAAGCGACAATCCGTCCGCCGTCAGAAATATGATTGCAGCTAATATGGGCGTAGGATTTTGGCCCGAATTTACATGGGGCGAGGTTGACAGAAACAGAGTTAAACTCGTTGAGGTTGAGGATTTTACATTCAGCCGAGATATAATTATTACAAAAAATCTAAACAAAACGGATAATTCCGTTGTTGAAAAATTCTTCGATTTCCTTGCCGATTTCTTTGAGGAGAAAAAATCAGAGCTTAAATAATTAAAGGCGATAAACTGTAATGCTCTATAACATACAGTTTACCGTCTTTCATTTTGGTATATAATAATTCCGGACTGTTTTCTTAACGTCGCTCACCCTCTCAGACAGCGAATCCCTCATAATCTCATATAAAAAAAGAAGCGATACCCGTTTCGTATCACTTCTTTATTTTGGCGGAGAGCAAGGGATTCGAACCCTCGAACAGGGGTTAACCCGTTACACGATTTCCAATCGTGCTCCTTCGGCCAGCTCGGACAACTCTCCAAACGACGAAAATTATTATATACAATTTATAAGAAAAAATCAACCCTTTATTTTAAAAAATTCAGAAAGTATCAAAAATTTTTCAAAAAATCATCTATTTTATTAAAGACCTGACTCAAATCAACTTCTGAACAGCCGTCGTCGTTTATTATCACATCGGCATATTTCTTACACGGCTCAACATATTTTTCATGCATCGGTTTAACGGTTTCAAGATATTGCGTTAAAACCGATTTAAGCGTCCTTGCACGGTTGTTCATATCTCTGTCAATCCGTCTTAGCAGTCTGATATCTGCGGGCGTGTCGACATATATTTTTAAATCGAAAAAATCTCTTAGTCTTTTGTCGTAAAAAAGCAGAATACCGTCGGCAATAATTATAGGCTTTGATTCGATTAGTTTATAATTATCAGTCCTGTTATGAATTTTATAATCGTACTGAGGACATTTTACGGATTCAAAATTTTTAAGTTTAAACAAATCATTAAAAAATAAATCACTGTCAAAAGCCTCGGGACTGTCATAGTTTATTTTTTTACGTTCGTCAAGAGGCAGTTCGTCATTAGACTTATAATAATCGTCAAAATTAATAATTTGGATTTTGCCCGGATATTTTTTATTAATAGTATTTGCAAGAGTAGTTTTTCCGCTTCCAGAACCTCCGGCGATTCCGATAATAAGAGTCTTACTCATAATTATTTAAATACAAATGATTCGGCAAAAGAATCAAATTTTACTTTCTTAACAGAATCCGTTGCAACGCTGGCATTGACAAGATAAATTTTGTCGTTGACGTTAAAATAGTAGTAATAGTCTGTTTTCGGATAATCGGATGACGTACAAATCAACTTAAAAGCACGGACAGATACATTGCCCTTTGACGTTTTTAAATCATAGATATCATATGAAAATTGGTCTGAACCGTAGCTTTCCTGAAGCTGGGAACAATTACTCTCTATAAGTTTATACTGCTGTTCAATATCAGTATCGGCAAGTGCGCTTATGTATATTTGAGCACCCATATCATCGTTTAAAAACAGAAGTCCCGTGTCATATGACTGTGTAAATCCCGACGGAAGCGTAAACTCAAGTTCCTTTGTCTGAACGTGACGTCCGTCCGTTATCTGCCCGTTAAATTCAATAAAGTCGGTGCGGTATTCTCCGCTTTCATCCTTTATTCTTTTGCCGTTGTCCGAGAGCAGATAAACCTGAAGTTTATTGTCGTTGGTTACAAAATTACCGTTCTCGTCATAAACGATGTCATATGATTTTCCGTCCTTATCTGTATAAGTTTTTATCTGTGAAGAAGAACATGAGGACAGAATGAATGCCGAACAAAGTGTCAGACATACCGCCGTTAAAATTTTATTTTTCATTTTTATCATTCCTTACGGGTTGTTTATGAGTGATAATACTTCGGCTCTTGTCCGCGGGTCTTTTCTAATAACTCCGCGCAGTGCCGACGTTTTCGTTTTTGCTCCTGCCGCTCTTATTCCGCGCATTGACATGCAGAGATGTTCGGCTTCTATTAAGACCGCAACCCCCTTAGGGCTTAGTTCGTCGTTGAGAAAATCCGCAATCTGCGACGTAAGCCTCTCCTGAACCTGCGGACGTTTTGCAAAAGACGATACTATGCGTGCTGTTTTTGATAAACCTATAATTTTTCCGTCCGACGGGATGTACGCTATATGAGCCTTGCCCGAAAACGGGAGAAGATGATGTTCGCACATTGAGTAAAGCGGGATATCGCGGACGATTACTACCTCGTCGCTGTCAGACTCCGAAAATATTTTTACGTACTGTTTCGGGTCATCTTCAAGTCCCGCAAAAATTTCTTCATACATCTGCGCTACCCTACGCGGAGTTTCTTTCAGCCCCTCGCGGTCGGGATCTTCGCCCACGGCAAAAAGTATTTCACGTACAGCGTTTTCAATTCTTTCCTTATCCATTACAATTCAATTCCTATTCAAAAATAATACGTATGCTGTCGGTGCTGTCATCAATTGTATAAGATATTTTGTTACTTGTAATCTTATTTTCGCATGAAGCGGAAACATAGTAAATAATCTTTCTGATATCTGCATCGCCGTCATCCGAACCTGTTCCGAAAAGCGCCGTTGCCGCGTCATTAAAACAGTCATTTGTAAACATAAATTCAGACGAATACTTGCCGGTATTAACATCGGTGATGCATTGATTGATAATCTTGTCCGTAACGGTATAATCATATTTATCAAACAACAATGAGTTATAAACAAAATAGTTATATTTAGTACCCGTGCAGTGTACGCTCAGCGCGTCAAAATCCGAGTGAGTTTTAGAGATATACGACTCAGTTACATTAAAATATAAGTGGGACGGCGAAACGCTTTTATCAAAATCGGGATCATCCCAGGTAACGTCGAGAAAATACTCCTCGCCGTCGAGTTTTACCATGTTCCACAAATGAAGCTCTGTTTTTTTATCCGAAGTTGCTTTACCTGGAATCACAACGGTTTCTATTCCGGCAAAGTTGAGAACAAGCATTGCCGAATAAGCATAGCCCGTACATACCGCCAGTGAGTTAATAAGACAACCGTACGCGGTAGAATCAAGTTCGCACGAACCGTACGTACAGCGGTTGACGATATAATCGTGTATATAAAGCTCTCTGTCATAAACGGAGTCTGTTTTTTTCTTAGCCTCATCTGCAAGCTGTTTTGAAACTGAAATCATATCCGCCGTGTATTTTTCGCAGGCATCCTTGTCAAGCAGATAATCCGCGCTGAAATACGTTCTGACCGATTCCGTTATAAGATAGCATTTGTCGGACAGACATATTATATCCGGATTATCATACTTGAGATACTGAAACACTTTTTTCATATCTTCAAATGAAATAGATGGAATCTGTATTTTTTCGGGATGATTTTTCACATCGTTGAAAATACAAATATACGCTTTTTTCTGCTTTTCATTCAGTTTATTATAATAATAATCCGAAAATGGCTTTTCATCCCCGAAATCGGACGGCAGTGAAGCCTCCGCGCGCTCTGTAAGATAGACGCGGATTGTCTCGGAGTTATAAACGTTATAGAACAGTGCGGCAAGTCCCGCTCCGATTGCTATGCAGAGCAGAAGATTAATAAACTTTTTCAATTAAATATCCCTTCGGTGTAAGTTAAAATTCTGATTTAAAAATAAAAGTTGTCGATTCAAATGCTTTTATACAGTCCTTGGCTGAAAAATAATCCGACGCCGTAATGTCCGTGTCAATATTATTTATAAGAGAATTAAACAATTTGTCGGTGTTTTCATAGTTAACCGAACCGAGATATTGTTTCATTATAACGGTAACATTATCGGCAAGAAAATCTAAATTATTGTTTTCTTTCGAGCCCTTTATCAAATAGTCGGTTATCTCTTCGTAATCAAGTTCCCTCTCGCCTGCCGGAATGCTGACGGTACCCTCAGATACGTTCAGCGTAATCGGCGAATCTATGTTGAATACAACATGACCGAGCTCGCCGAAAATCATTGCAAGTCCCGAACGGGTAACTCGGATGTATCTGTCTGTGCTGATACCCGTTATTTTTTTTGCGGCTTCGTTCATTTCCATAATACCGCCGTTTTTGTAGCTGTCCGTTAAAGACTTAGAGCCGTTTTTATCATATTTTTTGTTAATATCTATCGGCATTATCACAAATGTTTTGTTATAAAGCTGTGCGCGGATTATTAACGCAAAATCGACATCGGTTTTGTTATCTTCAACAGCGGCGACGAAAAACGAGCAGTCGCCAGTAAGCCCGGGAATGGCCGACGACATAGCCGCCGATTCCTCCTGTTTTTTCTCATTCTTTGCAATCACGGCAACGCTTGCAATTGCCCCGGCTATTATTACAACGGCAAAAACGATAATCGCCGTAATGATTTTTTTCTTAGCGTTTTCCTTTGTATTTGAAATCTTTAATTCATTGTATTCCATGTTTTCATCCTAAAGTCATTAATAAAATATATTATAACGTCAGACGATAAAAAAAACAATATATATTTATATAAAAAATGAAGTTAATACTGCATTATTTGCGTTTTGAGTGTTGAATAATTTTTTGATATATAATATAATTTCAGTTATAACAGCGTTTCGGCGCGGTACGGAGGAATTGTATGGCTTCAGAAAAAAAAGAAAAAAAAGGCGGGTCTATCGCAAGATACTGCGGATTCGGACTCGGTGCAATCGGTCTTGACTTAAGCTACGGAATGTTTAACCAGTTTCTTAATAAGTATCTGACTGATGTTTTGAAACTTCATTCAAGCTTTCTTCTCTTTTTGTCATCGTTTGCTAGAATTTGGGACGGAATAAACGACCCCATGATGGGCTCTATTGTAGACCGTTCAAACTTGAAAATGGGTAAATACAGACCTTGGATTTTGTTCGGCACATGTGCAAACGCCGTTGTTCTTATATTCCTGTTTAATAATATTTTCTCGCTTAATTCTACTGCTCTGTACGTTTATATGGCGTTTATGTATATATTTTGGGGAATGAGCAACACGGTTGCGGATATCCCGTACTGGTCGATGGTTCCGTCGTTTACAAATAACCCGAAAGAGCGAAATCTTGTGGCTACGATAGCCAGAGCTTTTTCCGGTCTCGGTCAGGGTATCGTTCAGATTCTCTTCCCTCTCTTAATGACCGCCGTCAGCGTAACCTACGACTCGGGGTCAAATAAAAAGGTTTATGACGCAATGAGTTTCAGATACGCTTCAGTTGTCTGCGCCGTATTTCTTATAGTTTTTGCCGTTCTCTGCGTCAGCGTTACTAAAGAAACGCGCAGAATTCCCCCGTCAGGCGAAAAATTCTCGTTTAAGAATTCATTTAAAATCATTAAAAATAATGACCAGCTTCTTGTATTTATGCTTTTTGCAATGCTTTCAAATGCAGGATGGTACCTTACCTCGGCAACCAGCGCATATTACTTTGATGTTGTAATCGGCGACACTACAAAACAGTCAACATTCGGTACGTTCGGTGCAGTCGGTTCCATTGCGGGACTTCTCGTTATTCCTGTTCTGACAAAATATACGTCAAAAAAACGCACGTATCAGATTTCTCTTCTCATGGGTATTGTTGGATATTTATTTATGTGCATTTTCGGCGAAATGAAACTCATGATTCCGATGAATATAGCGTACGTCGTAGCATCTGTCGGTATTGCCTCAATGTTTGTTGCGCAGACCGTTTTCCTTTCGGATATCGTCGACTACGGCGAGGTTAAAATGGGATTCAGAGCTCAGAGCGTTACATTTTCAATGAAAGGCTTTTTGCAGAAAATGGCTTATACGCTTCAGACCGTTATGCTTTATTCGTTCCTTTGGGGTACGAAATACAACGGTGACCTTCATTCTCAGAATGCAAAAGCCGTTCACGGTTCGATATCTTTTATGATGTATATTGCACCGATTATTCTTCTTACTGCATCACTTATCATTTTTAGCACGAAGTATAAACTTCACGGCGAATATATGGATACAATAACGGAGCAGATTTCGGCTAATATTAAAAAGGAACAGGATTCCGCTCAATAAAAAATAAAATTTAGGGAAGCCGAAAAAAGGCTTCCCTCTTTTAATTTATTATAACGGACGATATTTCTATAAACCCTCTGTATTTTTCGAACACAATTTTAATAGAATCGGTTTCCGTGGGTTTGTTTGCAATAATGCATTTATTACCTATGACTGTTCCTTTTCCGAAAAGAGTCCATTTGCCTGAATTTAAAACGAATACTTTGAATTTTTCAACATGCTGTCCGTTTGTAATGTGCTCCCTTATTACAACCTTATCAAACATGTCCTTGCCGTTTAGTTTTATAATAAGCTCGGGCTTTTTATCGTTTGCTCCGGCTCTCCAAAAACGTTCCGTATCTTCCGAGATAATATTATCTGCAGAATATAATTCGCTGACGCACGAAGAAGCCGAAACAGAGGATTCTTTTAATAAGTTATATCCGAACATAACCTTCAAATCGTGTCCGAACGAAGTTAGTATCTGTGAATCCGTATCAAAAATATGACCGCGTTTATCGGGAGAAATATTTAATAGAAACGCGCTGTTGCTTCCGACTGTCGAAAGATAGAGACGATGAAGTTTATCCTTTGTTTTTACAGAATAATTGTCGTCCTTGAGATAAAACGCATGGTCCCGCATATTGACATTAACTTCACACGGGTACCATACGAATTCGCTGTCACGTTTAACGGCTTTTCTGCTTCCCAAATCAAGAATCATTTCATTTGATTTTGTTTTCTTTGACGGAGTGTTGAGAGTGCCGTCCTCATTACGTCTGAAATATGACGGAATAACGCTCCACTCCTCTTTTCTTGTAAATCCTCTGTCGTTGCCTACCCAACGAACATCGGGTCCGCAGTAAGAAATGACAGCATCGGGCTGTAATTTACGAATGAGAGCGAAAACTCCTTTATAATCAAATTCAAACGTCATGTTTTCACCGCATGCGTCGTCAATTCGAATTTCAAAAATTTCGCCGTAATTTGTAAGCAGTTCTTCAATCTGTTTTTTAAATATGCCGTTATATTCGTTTCCCTGTTTAAATGCCGGCTCATGTCTGTCCCAAACGGTTATGTTGATTCCGAATTTCAGTCCGTATTTTCGGCATGACTGTGCGAGCATTCCGACGACGTCACCCACGCCGTTCATCCATGAAGAATTTTTAACCGAATAATCCGTGCTTTCGGTCTGCCAGATACAAAAACCGTCGTATGACTTTGCTGTTATGAGAAGTCCGCTCATGCCGGCCTTTGATGCCAGTTTTGCCCACTCGTCCGTATCTATATTCTCAGGTGCAAAAGTATCGGGAACTGCATATCCGTCGCCTACCTGCTTGCCTGTAAAAGTGCCCATTGAAAAGCTGACCATACCGTAGTAGTCGTTCTGTGCCCAATCGAGCTGTCGTTTTGACGGTTTTATATCAATTGTATTTACATATCCTTTAGACAAACAAAACACCCCTTAATTTTAACAGGACTGCCGACCGATATCGACAGTCCTGTTTATTATACACCGGAATCGTTATTAGTTGCAACTATATTTGCACCGGTTCCTAAAACATTTTCAATAAATACGTCTCCGATTTTAACGGGTGCTTCAATTTCAAGAGAATTGATTTCTCTCATTACATCGAAAATCATCCCCTTCGGAATCGGCCGACTTGTTTTACAAGGTACGACGGGATGCTTTCCGCCGATTAACTTTACGGTTGAGTGAATGCTTCTTACGGGGCTTGTGATTTCCGTTTTTGCATACTGTTCACCGCGTTTACATGTGTTTCCCTTTATCGATATTACCGTGGAGCCTTCGTATTCGACTGTTATAAGACAGCCTAAAGGACATGATATACAGTTCATTTCTTTTTTCATAAATATCAATCCTCCACTCTAACCGTAATCGAACTGTCTGCGTCGAGTTTTTTAATCACGTCGGCTGGGATAACTACGTTTTCCATCTCACCGGGAGCAAGTTTGATTTTCTTCTTTGAGGAAATAACCTCGCCGTCAGCTTTAACGACAACTTTTTTATTTTTAAATACAGCTCCGACTCTGAAATAAAGCTTTACATCATCATCTTCGCCGAGTCTGATTTTCTGAGGAACAATATATCTTACGCCGTTTTCGGGAACGGTATCGATGTATTTCATATCATCAGTGTTAACGGGATTCTTAATATACTCAGCCGCACCCTCGCCCGCAGTCTGTGCTTCAAGCGTTACGTAGTCAACAAGGTCATGAACATGCAGAACGTTTCCGCATGCAAATATACCGTCATGGTCGGTCTGTCTCATTTCGTCGACAACTGCGCCGTTTGTTATTCTGTCAAGAGAAATCATACTAGCCTTGGTGAGTTCGTTTTCGGGAATAAGCCCAACAGAGAGGAGAAGCGTATCACACTCGATATATTCCTCCGTTCCGGGAATCGGCTGAAGCTTATCGTCAACTTTAGCAATCGTAACACCCTCGAGTCTTTCTCTTCCGTGCGTTTTAATAACTGTTGTGCTAAGTTTAAGCGGAATATTAAAGTCATTGAGACACTGAACGATATTTCTCGTAAGACCGCCCGAGAAGGGCATTAATTCGCATACAAGTTTTACTTCTGCGCCCTCTAATGTCATACGTCTCGCCATTATAAGACCGATATCGCCCGAGCCGAGAATTACGACTTTTTTACCCGGCATATAACCGTCTATATTTACATATTTCTGAGCAGTTCCGGCAGTAAGAACGCCTGCGGCTCTTGTTCCGGCAATTGTAAGTGCTCCTCGGGGTCTTTCACGGCATCCCATAGCAAGAATAACGGCTTTAGCCTGAATTTTCATAAGTCCGTCCTGCGCACTGACGGCAGTAACAACTTTATCATCAGAAATTCCGAGAACCATGGTATTGATTTTAACGTCAATATCCGATGCATAAACCTGCTGAATGAATCTGTCTGCATACTCGGGACCGGAAAGTTCCTCGCCGAAATAGTGAAGACCGAAGCCCGTGTGTATACACTGCTCGAGAATACCGCCGAGCGTTTCGGCACGTTCAAGGATAACAATACTTTCTACACCGCATTCTTTTGCCTTTAAAGCGGCTGCCATTCCGGCGGGACCTCCGCCGACAACTACAAGATCATAATTTATCATCACAGCCACCTCACTTTGTTTTGTCGAATAGAATTCTGGATGTTTTTCCGAATTTGGTTATCTCATTAACATCACATCCGAGTTCTCTAGCAAGTATTTCAACAACCTTCGGACCGCAGAATCCGCCCTGACATCTGCCCATTCCGGCTCTCGTACGTCTCTTGACTCCATCTACATCCATAGCTCCGACGGGGCCTTTAATAGCGTCGATTATTTCGCCCTCTGTTATCGTTTCGCAGCGACAGATTATATTGCCGTATTTGGGGTTTTTCTTAATTATTTCTGCTCGCTGTTCGTCGGTCATATGTCTGAAACGAACGGGAGGCTTGCGTTTTAATTCATAATGTTCTTTAAGCGCAACACCTGGGAAAAGATTAACTATTATATCCTCGACATACTTTGCTGTTGCGGGAGCAGCCGAAAGTCCGGGCGATTCTATTCCGGCAACGTTAATAAGTCTCGGATTTGACTTTGACTGTCCGATTACGAAATCCGTAGAAGCGTCATGCGCTCTGAGTCCGGCAAATGACGTTATTGCATATCTTGTCGAAACGCTGGGTATGCTCTTTGTCGCAAGTGTACGAACTTCTTTAAGTCCGTCAAGCGACGTGGAGGTGTCATCCTCGTCGGGAATATCTGCGGCAGTGGGGCCTATAATAAGATTACCGTCAACCGTCGGAGCAACAAGAATACCCTTGCCCATATCGGACGGACACTGAAAAATTGTTTTTGAAACAAGATTTCCGACCGATTTATCCAGGAGATAATACTCTCCTTTTCTTGCGATAATATTTATTGTATAATCTCCGGCACGCTGAGCTACATGTCCGGAATGAACGCCTGTAGCGTTGATAATATATTTTGCTTTGAATTTACCTACCGTAGTATTCATGATAACACATTCGTCGGTAGTTTCTGTTCCTGCAACACGGCAGTTCCTGAAAAGCTCTACTCCGTTTTCGCATGCAACCTCTGTGGCTGCAATAGTAAGTTCATAAGGACATACTATACCGGCGGTTTTTGCAAGAAGTGCACCTACTGCCTCGTCGCTGATGTTCGGCTCCATTATCTGAAGTTCGGTTTTATCTATTATTTCCATGCCGGGAACTTTGTTTGCAATACCTCTGTAGTAAAGCTCCCAAACAGTCTTCATTTCTTTCTCGGAAAATGCAACGACAAGAGAACCGTTATTTTTATATGGAACACTTAAATCCTTACATGTCTGAGGCATAAGAGCACATCCGTCAACATTGAGTTTAGCTTTAAGCGAACCCGGAACTGCGTCAAATCCGGCATGTACGATACCGCTGTTGGCTTTCGAGGCGCCCATTGCGACATCGTTAGCCTTTTCAAAAAGAGCTATTTTTAAATTATACTTTGACAGCTCTCTTGCGATCATAGCGCCGCTTACGCCCGCGCCGATGATTGCCACATCATAAATCATCGAAATTCCTCCTGTAAAATTACCGAGTTATAAATATTTATAAATAAGACAGAAAACTCGGCGTATATCTTTACCGTTTAAATTATAACAAAGGTTTTTGTATAAGTCAACAAAAAAGATTGTTTACTTTTTCACAATCAATATGCACATTGACAATAAATTAACGAATCAATATAAAGGGACAGAAAAAAACAGAGCGAACCGTATAAGATTCACTCTGTCAATATATGAGAATATTAAGTTATTTAACCATATTCTCGATTTCAGCAGCAAAATTTTCCTGCTTCTTCTCGATGCCTTCGCCTCTTTCGTAACGAACGAAACCGGTAAGTTTAATTTCAGAACCTAAAGTCTTGGCAACATTCTCAACATATTTGCCTACACTGCCCTCAAAGATATCGGAACGAACGAACTCCTGGTCAACAAGGCAGTTTTCTTTGTAGTACTTGCCGATTTTGCCCTCAACGATTTTGTGAAGAACAGCTTCGGGCTTGGATGCCATCTTGGGATCCTCTTTCATCTGAGCTACAAGTATAGCTTTTTCTTTATCAAGTACGTCTGCGGGAACGCTTGCCTCGTCAAGATATGAAGGATTCATAGCGGCAATCTGCATAGCAACGTTTTTGCCCATTGCGTCAAACTCGGGCTTTGATGCTGTTGTGTCATCAACGTCAAACGAAACCATAACGCCTACGGTACCGCCTGCATGAATGTATGTTGCAACATGACCCTCAACGCGTGCGAATCTTCTTACCTTCATGTTCTCACGAAGAGCAAGGAATACTTCCTGAACAGCCTCTTCAACAGTTCCGTTTCCGTCGGCAACTTTTGTTTTAAGAAGAGCGTCAACGTCAGCGGGAGCAGCGACGCAGGCAGTCTTAGCTACCTTATTAGCAAGAGCTACAAACGGCTCACCCTTTGCAACGAAGTCGGTTTCACAGTTAAGCTCAACAAGAGCGCCTGCCTTATCGTCACTGTAAGCGGCAACTACGCCCTCTGCGGCAACTCTGCCGGACTTCTTAGCCTGAGAAGCAAGACCTTTCTCTCTGAGAATGTCTACTGCCTTATCCATATCTCCGTCTGATTCGACGAGAGCTTTTTTACAATCCATCATTCCTACGCCGGTCTTCTCACGAAGAGCCTGAACGTCTTTAGCTGTAAATGCCATAATTTTATTCCTCCTGTTATCATTCAAAATCAGCCCGCACTGAAAGGCACGGGCTAATTATCATTTATTATTCTGCCTGAGCGTCCTCAGCCTCAGCCGAATCAGCCTCGGGAGCCGACTGTTCACCCTGTCTGCCCTCGATAACTGCATCAGCCATAGCGCCGGCAATAAGCTTGACGGCACGGATAGCGTCATCGTTTCCGGGGATTACATAGTCAATCTCGTCGGGATCGCAGTTTGTATCTACGATAGCAACGATGGGGATTCCGAGTTTGTGAGCTTCAGCAACGGCAATTCTCTCTTTTCTGGGGTCTACGATGAACATAGCCGCAGGCATTTTCTTCATCTCGGTGATACCGCCGAGGAACTTCTCAAGTTTTTCAATCTGAAGCTTAAGTTTAGCAACTTCCTTCTTGGGAAGAAGATCGAATGTACCGTCAGCCTCCATAGCCTTAAGCTGAGCAAGTCTCTTAATTCTTAATTTAATAGTGTTAAAGTTTGTAAGCATGCCGCCGAGCCAACGTGCGTTTACGAAAGGCATACCGCAGCGCTCTGCCTCTTCCTTAACGGAATCCATAGCCTGCTTTTTTGTTCCTACGAAAAGAATCTCGCCGCCGTTTGCGGAGAGTTCGCGGACGAACATATAAGCGTCCTCTAACTTCTTAACCGTCTTCTGAAGGTCGATGATGTAAATTCCGTTGCGCTCCGTGAAAATGTATGGAGCCATTTTGGGGTTCCATCTTCTGGTCTGATGACCGAAATGAACGCCCGCTTCAAGAAGCTGTTTCATTGATACTACTGACATGATTTTTTCCTCCTTTTATTTAACCGCCGCAGACGTCGTTTTATATGACGGCGCAGCATGCGCAGGTGTCAAATAATCGGTCTGCGTGAGATTTACCGTAGTATAATACCACAAGAAATGCAGAAATGCAATAGAAAATTAAAAAAATTATTCGTTTTTCGGTTTTACTCCGTAGAAATGAATAATATTCATATCATCTTCCATATCAAGTCCGTGCCCACCGCTGTCTCCGTCAATTTCATGACAGCCGTGATCGGGAGCAAAAGCATAAAAAACATTATGATCTTTCCACTCGTTTTTAATCATGGATACAAAATCTGAATATGTTTTTATATTTTCTTTTAATACATCTATTGATTCCTTTGACTCGGGACCGGTGTGATGCATCGTCGTATCGTAATTACCGTTGTAAACGACAATAATGTCGTACTTATCTTGTTTTATAAGCTCAGCAGCTTTTTCATTTACCTCCTCCTCAGTTTCATAGATATAATAATCCATTTTCCTCTCAAGGAAGATTTTTGAAATACTGTCGCCCTCGGTTGACACAATAGCACATTTTCTGCCGTGCTTTATAAGCTCATCAAAAACCGTATTTTGTTTTAAAACAGGCTTTACATATGCTTTTATTCCGTGAATTTCAGGCATTACGCCGGTATACATCGATGCAAAACAGACAGGCGTTACACTCGGCATTACGGAAAGCATCGGCAGCGCCGCGTCCGAACACAGAATTGCGTCCGTAAAAAGAGCGGTATACTTCTGATAAAGCCACAATGACACGGCGTCCGGATTGAATATAAATACTCTGTCGGCTCCCCTGCCATTTGTTTTTTTGTTGATTAATGCATTCAAAACAGCATTTGACTCAGCCATATCCGGATTATGAATATTCAATGATTCAAGAATGGTTGAGGCAACGCTTGTTATTACGATGCTGTCATAGAGTCCGTCCATAACATTTTTCTCCTTCTTTGTGTTAATTTTTATCAAGATATGTTCCCGAAACATAGCCGATATCCTCGCCGTTGACGGTGATATGAGCCCAGTTTCCGTCCCATTCGACAACGGTAACTTTATCGCCTATATTGAGTTCCTTTACAACGTCATAATTCGTTCCGGGACCTTTTCTTACGTTAAGAGAATCGCCGACGGAATCACTTACCGAATATTTGCCTGTGGACGTGTTTTTGTAAGTTGTTGTTTCGGGAGTCTTTTCAGTCTCGGCAGTTTTCCTTGTAGTCGTTTCGGTCTTTTTGGTTGTTTCGGCAGTCTTGGTAGTATTGTTTGTCTCCGACTGAGGTTTGAAATCAGGCGCGTATTCAACGTCTGTCATTTTAATCCAACCGAAATACTGAGTACCGTCCGCCGCAAAACCGAGAGCATAGCCGTTCTCATAGAGAAACGCTTTTATTTCGATATATGTATCCGAAGCAGCGATATGAAACGCGCTTTCGGAATTGATTTTATTGCTCGTGTACATTTCGGCTCCGCCTTTTTTAGTAACCTTATAGTAGCCGGTTTTGTAGTCCTCTGCTTTAACTGTGGTTTCGGGTATAACAGTAGGGTCGTCCGCCTTTACCGTTATGCCGGTATCTTCAGTTGTAGTCTCTTTAGATGACGATACTTTAGCTATAAGAGTGTCGAGATATCCGCCTTTAAACAGGAAAAAAGTTCCGCCCGCGAGAACAAGAACAACGACGGCGATTATTATAACGGCTTTGATACCGGATTTTGATTTGCCGTTTGAATTTATATCACCGTAATCGTCTGCATAAATATCCTCTTTTTTCACTTCCGTGTTTTTCTGCACCCTCTGGGGTTTCTGAGGCTTCTGCTTAGGTTTCTGATATGATGCTTCGTGCTCAAAAACAGCGTCTGCGTCACGCCTCATACCTTCGTTCGATGAAGAAACGCTTCTTCCGCAGAACGGACATATTTTAGCCGAATCCTTTATCTGAGAATTGCAATATTTGCACTGCATATTTTACCACTCCGTAAATTTATTTTTTATTTTTGACATTCAGTTTTGATAATTTATTTTTAATGCGGTTGATTCTGACCGACTTTTCTTTGTCGTCTTTTATGTATTTTCCGCCGTCAAAAAACAGTATATCACTTTCAGAAATATTTGGCAACAAGGAAATATCGACATTAATTCTATTTTTGTCCCCGTCCGAAATCAAAACGGCTGTATTTCCTTCTATTCTGTCGACTGAAAAATATTTCTTCATTTATTTTCCCTTCTCGGTTTCGATTCTGTATTGTTTTCCGTTTGTTTTCAGAATGACATTCCCGTCGTAATCGGTACGGTAAACAGAGATATTGTTTTCCTCTAAAGTTTTCAGCGTTAATTCAGACGGATGAGAATATTTATTATTCTCTCCGACGGAAATTACTGCGCACTCAGGAGAAACCGCTTTAATAAAATCAAAACACGATGACGTGGAGCTGCCGTGATGTCCGACTTTTAAAACGTCGCATTTAAGCGCGGGATAGTCATTAATTATCTGCTTTTCGATTCTCTTTTCTGCGTCACCCGTCATTAATACCGATATATCCGAATATGTAAAAAGAGTAACTATCGAATCATTATTTAAATCTTTCCCGGTCTCTTTCGGAGACAGAATTTCAAAACTCATATCGCCGTACGTATATTTATCTCCGGCATAAGCGTAATAAATATCTGCACCGCTTTCAGCTGCCGCGTCGATAAAATCTTCATAAAACGACGACGTTATATACTGTGCGTCAATATCGGGAATGATAATGTTATCGCAACCGACATCTCTTACAATATCAGCCATTCCGCCGGCATGGTCGGAATGCGGATGCGAAACCATTATACAATCGAATTTTTCTACGCCGAGCGAACGGCAGTATTCTTCTACTTTATCCGAATACTCGCTCTCGCCCGAATCTATCAGAACATAATGTCCGTTGTTTACAAACAGCGCGGAATCGCCCTGACCGACATCAATAAAATGAACGGAAGCGGTAAAATCCGAGTTTGACGGCAGATATATATCGGTTTTTCCGCCTGCGATTTTCGGATATAAGTATCCAGAGATTACGATAACCGCAGCAATTATAAACGTTATAACTGCGGAAATTTTATTTTTACCTTTTCTTTTTGCCATAACCGTTTTTCTTTACGTTTCTGTTTCTGTCAGAATTACTATTTGAAGATTTTTTAATATTGATACCGTTATTTTTCTGCCCGTTTTTCTTTACGGACGGGCGTATAAGACATTTATCCGAATATCCTATTAAATCAGTCCTGTGAGCTTTTATCAAAGCCTGTTCAACAAGGTCGTGACTTTCCGGAGCAAAATAACGAAGCAGTGCTCTTTGCATAGCTTTATCCTTTGATGATTTGGCGGTATAAACCTCTTTCATTGTATACGGGTCAAGCCCGGTATGGAACATAGCCGTCGAAATCGTTCCCGGAGTCGGATAAAAATCCTGAACCTGTTCGGGGTGAAGCCCCTGCTGTTTTATAAATAAAGCTAATTCGATTGCATCATTGAGCGTAGAACCTGGGTGCGACGACATCAGATAAGGAACAAGGTACTGCTCTTTTCCTGCCGATTTACTCAACTCAAAATATCTCTTTGCAAATTTGATATATGTTTCAATATGGGGTTTTCCCATTTTATCAAGAACAGAGGCGGAACAGTGCTCGGGTGCTACTTTGAGCTGACCGCTTACGTGGTAACGCACAAGCTCCTTGAAAAATTCCTCGCTTTCGTCTTCAAGCATGTAATCAAATCTGATTCCGGAGCGAATAAAAACTTTTTTAATTCCCGGCAGTTCTCTCACAGCCCGCAGTATATCAATATACTCCCTGTGGTCGGCTTTCAGCTGACTGCACGGCACCGGGGCAAGGCATTTTTTACCTTTGCACAATCCCCGCTGATCCTGATGATCGCACGACGGGTGTCTGAAGTTTGCAGACGGTCCGCCTATATCATGTATGTATCCTTTAAAATCAGGCAGCGATGTAAGAAGTTTTGCTTCTTTTATAATGGACTCCTTGCTTCTCGAGGTAACATAACGTCCCTGATGAAAAGCAAGCGAACAGAAATTGCACGCACCGAAGCATCCCCTGTTATGTGTTATTGAAAATCGAACTTCTTTTATTGCCGGAACTCCGCCCATTGATTCATACATCGGATGATATGTACGCGCATAGGGCAGTTCATAAACCTCGTCAAGTTCTTCCGAAGTCAGAGGAGGCATCGGTTCGTTTTGAACAAGCATCATTTTGCCATGCTTCTGTTTGAGCATTTTTCCCCGTACGTGATCCTGTTCGTCCTGTTCGAGCCGGACAGAAACAGCGTATTCTTTTTTGCTGTTTATAACATTATCAAGCGACGGACATTCTACGCCTCCGTACGGAGTCTGTCTGACATCCGTAAGATAGCATGTACCGCGTATATCGTTAAGAGAATGGACATTCTCGCCGTTTCTGAGTCTCTCTGCGATTTCAACAATCTGTTTTTCGCCCATACCGTATATGAGCAGGTCGGCACCTGAGGAAACGAGAATCGACGGTTTTATACAGTCGTCCCAATAATCGTAGTGCGCAAAGCGTCTCAGAGAAGCTTCAAGTCCGCCTATTATAATAGGTATATCTTCTCCGTATATTTCTCTGATTTTGTGACAGTAAATGTCGACAGCACGGTCGGGACGTTTTCCCGTTTTACCGCCGGGAGAATATGTATCAACGCTTCTCGGGCGTTTTGCAACAGAGTAATGAGCGACCATTGAATCAATATTACCGCTCGAAACGAGAAAACCGAGCCTCGGTGTTCCGAACTGCGTAAAATCATCGTTTCTGCGCCAATCGGGCTGAGCGAGAAACGCAACGGTGAACCCTGCATGTTCAAGTACTCTCGTAATAATTGCAGCACCGAAACTCGGGTGGTCAACATATGCGTCACCGTTTACGTAGACAAAGTCGACGCTGTCCCAGCCTCTGTTTAACATATCATTTTTATTAACGGGAAGAAAATCATTCATCCTTCTGTTATCCGTTTTCATTATCGGCTTCACCGCCTCCGTTCATAGCGTTCATTTCATACCATTGAGCCTTTGACATAAGAACTTTTCTCGGTTTGCTTCCCGCGGAGGAACCCACAACGCCTCTGTTTTCCAATTCGTCCATTATTCTGCCTGCTTTTGAAAATCCTAATGAAAGATTTCGCTGAAACGCTGAAATTGACGCTTTTTCCGGATTTTCAATGACAAGAAGCGCAGCCTTGTTGATAATCTGCATATCGGCATCGGACACATTTCCGCCCTCTGACGAAGAGGAATCTTTTGAGCCTTTTTTTGCTGTTGATAACGCATTCTTTTCAATTTCCTGCTGAACCGCGTCGTCGTATACGGTCGTTTCCTGGCTCTTAACAAATTCAACGACTCTTTCTATTTCGGCATCGGATAAGTAACATCCCTGAACTCGTTTGGGTTTCGACATTCCGACGGGATAATAAAGCATATCGCCCAGACCGAGCAGTTTTTCGGCACCTGAAGAGTCTATTATTGTTCTGGAATCTATCTGAGAAGAAACGGACAGCGCAATACGGCTCGGAATATTTGCCTTGATAAGTCCTGTAATAACATCTACGGACGGTCTTTGCGTAGCGACAACCAGGTGCATACCTGCGGCTCGCGCCATCTGTGCAAGACGAGTAATGGAATCCTCAACCTCTGACGGAGCGACGGACATCAAATCCGAGAGCTCGTCTATAACAATAACAACCTGGGGCATTTTTTTCAAATCGTCTCGTTCATCGCACAAACTGTTGTAAGCGCCGATATCTCTTACTCCGTTTTCCTGAAGAGTTTTATATCTGTTAAGCATTTCCGTTACAGCCCACGCAAGCGCGCCTGCTGCTTTTCTTGCGTCGGAAACAACCGGAACAAGAAGGTGCGGAATGCCGTTATAAACGGAAAATTCGACCTGTTTCGGGTCAATTAAAAGTATTTTAACCTCAGACGGTTTAGCGTTATACAGAATACTTACAATCATTGCATTAAGGCATACCGATTTACCGGAACCTGTGGTACCGGCTATCAGCAAGTGAGGCATTTTTGCAATATCACAGCATACGACATTTCCGGCGATATCCTTGCCCAGCGCAACATTAAGTTTGCTTTTCGCTTTTTCATATACGTCGCTCGAAACAATTTCCCGCATTGTGACGGTTGTTCGTCCCCTGTTCGGAACCTCAATGCCTATAGCGGATTTATTCGGAATGGGAGCTTCGATTCGTACGCCCGCGGGAGCTGCGAGATGAAGAGCTAAATCATCCGCAAGACCAGTAAATTTACTAATTTTAACTCCGGGAGCGGGGGCAACTTCATAACGCGTAACCGAAGGTCCGGGTACAATCTCCGTAACAGTTGCAGAAACGTTAAAACTCTTGAGAGCACCGATAAGTTTATCAGCCGTCGCTTTTAAATCAGCCTGGCTTGCTGCTCTGGTATTTTTTGCCGGTTTGTTGAGAATTTCAACGCTTGGGAGTATATAATTGTCATCGCTCGTATCCTGTTTTGAATCCGATATTTCATTATTAATTTCGTTTTTGACGGACTCAACCTCAGAAGCGGATATTTTTTCTTTCGTTTCTTCTTTTGATTTTTCTTCGGGCTCTGCGGGATGAGTGAAAATAACGGGTTCGGGCGATTCGATTTTATCATCGTTAAATTTTATACTCTCAATTTTCTCCTCTTTCGCGGGAAGAGAGAATATATCTTTAATCTCGTCCGATTCGATGACCGGCATAGATTCACTCTCGTCAAAATCCTTTATTTTATAATTTTTTTCTTTTTCTCTCTTTTTCTGCTCTGTTTTTTCGTCATCGTCTAAAGCAGATTCATCGTAGACTGTGAATATTTTCTTCCTTCTTTTTGCAGGTTCGAGTTCATCAGAAAGTTCCCTTTCCGCATTTTTTGCATATTTCTGCTGAGTTATTTCACCAACTTTTTTCACCGGCGTTACAATCATTCTGAAAAGTCTTATCAGCGTAAAGCCAGTGAAAAACATAAACGAAACAAAAATCAAGAGTCCGAGTATAACAAAAGCCGGAGCTTTTTTTCTGCCGATAAGCAAGAGCAATTCGCCGAAAAACGCGCCGAAAATACCACATCCGGTACTGCCAGCATCAAAATAGAGCATAAATTCGTTTTTAATATCGTCGGCAAAGGATATAACCTCGGAATGTCTGAATATGTAGACAAACGAGCTTATAAAAGTCAGTAAAAGCAGACCTTCAAATATTTTAACGACAATATTATTTTCAAGTTTATCCATTGTCATTATTACAGCAATATATATAAGCATTACGGGGATAACAAAAGTGTTATATCCGAAAAATCCGAATGTTACGCCTCTGAGGGCATTCCACAGAGTTCCCTCAGCGCCGTTTATTATTCCGACAAAAAATAATAAAAATGCAAGAGCGAAAATGATTATCGCGGCAATCTGATTTTTGCCCTGCATAAAAGAAATTCTGTCATTTTCCTGCACGGCAGTGCGCTTTGACGAAGAGGCTTGTCTGTTCTTTGAAGAAGCAGAACCGATTGTTGATTTCTTTGTATTTTGGCTGTTATTTTTTTGGGGAGCGTTTTTTGCCGGCTGTTTTTTTGCGCCGGTCTTCTTTGTTTTTGTATCAGCTGCCATTTTTTCCTCCGTTGTTTTCCTTTATCAATGAATATAAACAGTGCAATGCGCCGCCGAGTGACCCCGGATTATCAATAAGTCCTTCTTTTACAGCGTCATCCCCGTTGAGAACAGTTCCGACGTCGGTAACAAGTTCACCGGTTGATAGCATAAGTTCCCTGAATCTCTCGGGCTTAATATTTGAATTTTCACACACAAAACGTACTATGCGTTCCTGCATATTCTGAAAATAATTGAGCGTCTGCGGAACACCGAGAACCAATCCGTTCATTCTTACGGGGTGAATTGTCATCGTTGCGCTCGGCGCTATAAATGATCTGTCAGCGGCAACCGCAAGCGGTACGCCGATGGAATGTCCGCCTCCGAGGACAAGCGAAACTACGGGCTTTGTCATCCCCGCAATAAGTTCGGCTAGCGCAAGCCCCGCCTCAATATCACCGCCGACGGTATTAAGTATAACAATTAGTCCGTCAATATCCTTACTTTCCTCTACGGCAACAATTTGAGGGATAACATGTTCGTATTTTGTTGACTTTGTTCCCGAACCGAGAACATAATGTCCCTCTATCTGCCCTATAACAGTCAGGCAGTGAATGAAATGTCCGTTCTCTCCTACGGTAACGCTTCCGTAATCCTTTATCTCATCCGAACGAGTATTATCCGTTTCGTCGAAACTGTCCCCCTGAGAGCCGTCCGGATTCTCCGGAGAAAAAGGCGAAGGCATAGTAAAACCGTATTGATACTGCGAATAAAACATTATACCACTCCCAATGTCAGTAGTATAACCGTTTTTTTCATTCTTATCTAAATATTATACCATTATTTTTTTCAGGTATCAATAGATAATTTACTGTGTCGAACCGCCTGTATGTGAATATTATATAACATAAGCAGCGACTAAATAAATTTTATATAAGGAGAACTTTAAATGGATAATAACAATAAATTCTGCGGTGTTTCGAACGTAAAATCTGCACTCCCGGCTTCACCGCAGAATGCAATGGCATACGTGCCGTTCCAGCTTGATTCGAGAGAATTTTCTGTCGAAGAGGCGCTGAAAAACGGAACGTTGTTTCCGGTTTTAAATAAACCTTTCACGGGAGGCGGTAAAAATGGATAACAGACTTTCTCTTTTGAGAAAATACTCTGCCGAACAGTTTGCCGCATGGGAAACTCATCTTTTTCTTGACACCCATCCGTATGATTTAAACGCAAAAACAATGTTTGAACAGCATAACGCACATGCCGACGAACTTAAAAAAGAATACGAATCAAAATACGGCCCGTTAAAATCAAACAATTCAAAAGCGTGCGAGTGGCTTTCATCACCCTGGCCCTGGGAAAGGAGCAATGATAAATAATGTGGAACTATGAGAAAAAACTTCAGTACCCGGTAAATATAAAAAATCCCGACCCTAAAGCTGCGCAGATAATAATTTCGCAGTACGGCGGTGCATACTGTATCAGAATATAATGTCTGACAAATATTTACATTTGGATATTTTCTTAAAAATTGACTGAACATTTTTCGACAAAATTCTTCGTGCGAATTATACAACAAATATAACACCATTTGGTATAATATGTAAGAATTTTCAAATAGCTGTTGATTTATTGGTAAATAGAGTATATAATCTGCATTAATATTTCCATTATTACATTAACGGAGGTTTAATTGATTATGTACATGCTTAGAATTGATGAGATTGAGGACGAAGCGGAGCGAAGATTTACGGTATACGGTTTTGATGTCATTTCAAAAGATAACATTGAATCCTACCCCGATATTTTCTTTGAAAGAGATACGGCGGAAAACTTTATTGAAATGCTTAACAATTCAGACATTGATAAAAAGCAAATCGCCGAAATTGTTGACGATATAATATGTGCTATGTGTTCAAAATGAAAAAAAATAATATTTAGTAATAAAGTCCGCTCCCTCACGGGAACGGGCTTTATTGCAATTCGTTTTTACGTCTGTATTCTGCAAAGTCGACATCAACAAGCGTTACGATCTCCCCGTCTGATGTTTTCACATCATTAGTTTTGCATGGAATGGGCAGCACTTTTCCGTTGTCTTCCATATCAATACCCATTAAACCGATAGCGTCGCGTGCCATTTTAATAGCTTCGGATAGATTGTCGCCTTGGGTGTTAATATTAAAGTCAGGGATGTATACAGTAAAGCCTGTCACATCCGGCGTAAGCAAAATAGGATATGAATTTTTTATGTTTCTGTCCCCCCAATAAAAATGAAGTTTTTTATGCAATTATTATATGTCTCTAATATGCATTTTGTCAAATAGTCTGGCAAAAAAAATAAGAGGACCGTTTCATAACAGTCCCCTCATTTACGACAATATTTACTTTTTGAGCTGTTTTACAATCTGATTGCTATAAACGGAAACGCCGGTTATCAATACACCCTGTATGGCTGATTCAAAAGTCCAGCCGCCTAACGCCATTGCGCCTATCACGCCGAACGGCAGAAGAATAAGCGGAATCCACTTATCAGGAATAACCTTGATATTTTTGATAATCTGACCGATAATCAGCAATGCCGGGATAAGTACATAAGCGTTTTCGGTTATGTAAGTCAATACATCCATTTTATTTCACCCCCTCGTATTTATTTTCTAAGTTATCAAGTCTGTGGTGTGCCTGTTTTGCCGAAGCTTCAACGGCGGTAAGCCGGGAGACAACCTGTACATGTCGTTCGTCCTCTTTCTCCTGCTTACGCTTGATGTCATCAACGCCCGATTTGATATAGCCGATTTCGGTTAACAAAACGCCATCTTTTTTGCCCTCTGCGGTATTGTCGTTCTTATTGTTTCTTTTAAAAGCGATATAGCCGAATACAATAGCACACAGAGTACCGACTACGCCGAGGACGGTCGTAAAAATTTGAAGTCCGCTCATAGTAAAAATCCTTTCTTATTCGAGCCGTGCTGATTTACGAAGAATTGTCCTCGCATC